>ERZ501047.7-NODE-7-length-88206-cov-21.704144_pt1 | contig 88206 bp, 82 predicted proteins | sample MGYA00510868_ERZ501047 | MGnify/ENA primary metagenome ERZ501047 (study PRJEB25958, sample SAMN03398593) | human skin metagenome | study: EMG produced TPA metagenomics assembly of the Human Skin Microbiome Metagenome (human skin metagenome) data set. | reverse complement strand
AGCTCACGCATGAGGTCGACGATCCGGTGCAGCTCGTCGGCCTCGAACGCCAGCAGCCACTCGTAGTCCCCCAGCGCGAACGACGCGATGGTGTTCGCCCGCACGTCGGGGTAGTCGCGCGCCATCTGACCGTGCTCGACGAGCATGTCGCGGCGCTCCTTCTCGTCCATGACGTACCAGTCGTACGACCGGACGAACGGGTACACGCAGACGTAACGCTTCGGCGTCTCGTCGGCCATGAAGGCCGGGATGTGGCTCTTGTTGAACTCCGCCGGGCGGTGCAGGGCCGCGCTGCTCCACACGGGCTCGAGGTGCTGGCCGAGGTGGGTGCGCAGCAGGCGGTGGTAGGCGTCCTGAAGCTGCTCGATCGTCTCTGCGTGCCACCACACCATGAGGTCGGCGTCCCCGCGCAGCCCGGCGACGTCGTAGAACCCACGGATCGCGACCCCCGCAGCCGTCAGGTCCTCGACGAGCTGCTCGACCTCGGCAGCGGTCGCGTCGCGCTCGTCCCCGAGCGGGCTCGTCACCGCGAAGACGGACCACATCGAGTAGCGGATCGTGTCGTTGATCTCCCGCATGCGCGCGGGCGACGGCTTCTCGAACGACGGGTTGTCCTGGCGGGACCCGGGGGCGTGCGTGGTCATCCTGCGTCTCCTTCGGTGAGGGTGCCGGCCGCTGCGCCGGCGAGGTGGTCGCGGACGATGCGAGCCGCGGCCCGCGCCGATCCGATGGTGGCCGCGATGCCGACGCCGTCGTAGGTGGCACCGGCGACGGCGAGGCCCGGAAGACGTCCGACCGCGGCCCGCACGGTCCCCACCCGGTCGGCGTGGCCGACGCCGTACTGCGGCAGGCCGCCCACCCAGCGCTGCACGTGGGTGTCCACGGGCGTCGGCAGCTCCCGGCCGAGCGCGGCGGCCAGGTCGGCCAGCGCCAGGTCGAGGATCTGCTCGTCGGGCAGGTCCAGGACCTCCGCCTCCCCCGCGCGGCCGAGCGAGGTGCGCAGCCACACCGTGTCGGGCGAGAGCGCGTCGACCCACGGCCACTTGCCGCTGCTGAAGGTCGCGGCCTTGATGTCGCGGCCCTCGACGGCGGGCACGAGGAAGCCCGACCCGGGCAGCGCGCCGATCTCGGTCCGGTCGAAGGCCATCGTGACGACCGCCATCGACGCGAGCTCGACCCCGACGAGCGCGTGGGCCGCGGCGGGGACGAAGGCCGCGAGGACGCCCACGGCCTGCGGCGCCGGCAGAGCGACGACGACGGCGTCCGCCTCGATCGCCCCGTGGGGTCCGACGACGCGGTACCGATCACCGAGCGGTTCGATCCGTTCGACGGGCCACCCGGTGCGGACGTCCGCACCGTCGGCGAGGAGGCGGTCGTGGAGGACGCGCGGGACGACGTTCGTCCCGCCCTCGATCGTGAAGAAGACGTGGCGCGGAGGTGCGTCCGGGTCGGGCTCCCGCGGCTCGGGCACGATCGCCGCGACGGCGTCGAGCACGGGCTCGCCGGCGGCGACGGCCGTCCACAGCCGCGGCATCGTCGAGCGCATCGACAGGTCGTCGACGCGGCCCGCGTAGACCCCGCCGAGCAGCGGCTCGACGAGGCGGTCGACGACGGCGCGGCCCACCCGTTCCGCCAGTGCCGGACCGACCGGCAGGTCGGGCAGGTGGACCGGCGGGTGCTGCACGGTGGAGGCCTCGCGCAGGTCGGCGGCCTCGTCCTCGGTCAGGACGTCGCCCGCACCTCGGGGAGAGCGCGGCACGCCCATGAGGGTCCCCTTGGGGAGGGGCACGAGCCGGCCGCGCGACCACACCGATGCCGAGGTCGTCGCGGGGTGGGTGATCCGGTCGTCCAGGCCGAGGCTGGACACGAGCCACCGCGCGTCGTCGTTGCCGTAGAGCATCGACTCGGCGCCGACGTCGACGACCTGGCCGCCGACCTCCACCCCGTGCAGGACGCCCCCGACCCGGTCGGCGGCCTCGAGGACGGTCACCCGTGGCGCGTCAGCGCCAGCCCCGTGGTCGTCCGCGAGGATCGCGTGCGCCGCGCTGAGCCCGGCGATCCCGGCACCGACGACGACGACGTAACCTGTCCGGGGCTGCATGGCCCCACTGTCTCACCCGGCCCAGCGCCGTCCCACCCGGGAGGGAACCGATCACCGGCCCACACCGTCGGACCACCGACACGTACCGGAGGGGACCCGGTCACGACAGGGAGAGGCAGGCGCGATCACCATGAGCACCACCAGCACGGCGACGACGACCAGCGGTGGGTCGACCACCACGGGCAGGGCCGCACCCGCTGCCCGGGCCGGACGGCGCGCCCGGCGGATCGCCGGTGTCATGACCGCCCTCGTCCTCGGGCTCGGCACCCTGGGGGCATGCGCGTCCGAGGGCGACCGGTCGGACGCCGCCGCTCCACCGGCGTCCGGGGTGAGATCGACGTCCGCCGATGCAGCGGGCGCGCCGAGCAAGGCTGCGACCCGTTCGGCGGAGAGCCCGGGCCGCGCGCAGCAGACCGCTCCGGTCGACCGCCGGCTCGTGCGCCAGGCGACGATGTCCCTCGAGGTCGACGACGTGGCCCGCGCGAGCAGCGACGTCGCCGCGGTGGCCGACGAGCTGGGCGGCTACGTCGACTCCGAGAACCTCGGATCGGCCTCGCGCGAGCGGACCACGAGCACGTGGGGCCGGGTGACGATCAAGGTGCCGACGGCCAAGCACGCCGAGGCGATGCGTCAGGTCGCGGGCAAGGGAACGCTGCTGTCCCGGTCGAGCTCGGTCGAGGACGTCACGACCCAGTACGTCGACACCAAGGCCCGGGTGCGAACGATGAGGCTGGGCATCCAGCGCATCCAGCGCCTGCTGGCGAAGGCCACCTCCCTCGACGACGTCATCGCGCTCGAGTCGGAGCTGACGACCCGCCAGAGCGAGCTGGAGACGACGTTGGCGCAGATGAAGTCCCTCGAGGAGCGCACGTCGATGTCGTCGATCTCCGTCGAGCTGACGACCGACGCCGCCCTCGCCAGCGAGGAGGAGGAGACCGGTTTCGTCGCTGGGCTGAAGCGGGGCTGGTCGGCGTTCCTGTGGTCGGTCACGGCCGTGCTCACGCTCCTTGGCGCGCTCCTGCCGTTCGTCGTCGCCCTCGCCCTGCTCGTGGGGCCCGCCGTGTGGTGGCTGCGCCGGCACCGGCGGGCACGGGCGGGGTCAGCGCCGCGAGTGCTCGTGGACGAGGTCCACGACCCGGGTCAGCACGTCGGGGTCGGTGCTCGGCAGAACCCCGTGACCGAGGTTGAAGATGTGCCCGGGGGCGGCGGCGCCCTCGGTGAGGATCGCCCGCACGCGTGACGCCAGCGGCTCCCACGGGGCGAAGAGCAGCGCCGGGTCGAGGTTGCCCTGCACGGGCAGTCTCGACCCGGTGCGCTCGAGGGCGTCGGGGATGCTCACCCGGTAGTCGACACCGATGACGTCGCAGCCGACCTCGCTCATCTGCGCGAGCAGCTCGCCGGTGCCGACGCCGAAGTGGATCTTCGGGACGTCGAGCCCCTCGAGCGCCGCCAGCGCCGCCGCGGAGTGCGGCTGCACGTGCCGGACGTAGTCCGCGCGCGAGAGGGCGCCGGCCCAGGAGTCGAAGAGCTGGACGGCGCTCGCGCCGGCCTCGACCTGCACCCGCAGGAACGCCCCGGAGATGCGGGCGAGACGGGCGCACAGGTCGCTCCACAGATGCGGGTCCCCGTGCATGAGCGCCTTCGTCCGCTCGTGGTTGCGGCTCGGGCCGCCCTCGACGAGGTAGGAGGCGAGCGTGAACGGCGCACCGGCGAAGCCGATGAGGGGTGTCGCGCCGAGCTCTGCGACGAGGAGCCGGACCGACTCGGTGATGTCCGGGACGTCGGCCGGGGTGAGATCGGGCAGCCGATCGAGGTCGGCCCGCTCCCGGAACGGCTGCGCGACGACGGGGCCGGTGCCGGGAACGATGTCGAGGTCGACGCCGACCGCTGCGAGCGGGACGACGATGTCGGAGAAGAAGATCGCCGCGTCGACCCCGTGGCGCCGGACCGGCTGGAGGGTGATCTCGGTGACGAGGTCCGGGCGTCGGCAGGCCTCGAGCATCGCCGTGCCCTCACGGATCCGCCGGTACTCGGGCAGGGATCGCCCAGCCTGCCGCATGAACCACACGGGCGTGTGGTCGACGGGGAGGCCGCGGGCCGCGCGGACGAGGGCGCTGTCGGCCGCGGGGCCAGGGGTGGGCGCGGGGGTGGTGGTCACGAGCACGGATCCTCCCACGCCGGGGCACCGCGCCCCGGCGTGGCACCCGGCCGGTCACCTGCGCCGGACCTACGCTGCCGGTGTGTCCCGTCGCCCCGCACCCGGCCTGCCGCCGGCCGACGTCGCCGTCGCCATGGCCCAGCTGCGTGACGCCCGGGTCCGCCCCCAGGTCGTCGTGACCGAGGTGCCGGCACCGACCCGGCTCGCGCCGTACGCCATGGCCCTGACCGCGGACGTCCTCGGCGCACCGGACGAGGAGGACGCCGAGGAGCTGGCGTCGGGCCGGTTCGTGCTCCTGCACGACCCCGCCGAGCCCGAGCCGTGGGGCGGCCCGTGGCGGGTCGTCACCTTCACCCGCGCGGCTCTCGAGCCGGAGCTCGCCCACGACCCCGTGCTCGGGTCCGTCGGCTGGTCGTGGCTCGTCGACGCGCTCGACGCCCGCGGCATCGACTACCTCCGCCCCGCGGGCACGGTGACCCGGGTCGTCTCCGAGTCCTTCGCCGACCTCGCCGACAAGGCGCCGAGCGTCGAGATGGAGGTCCGCGCCTCGTGGAGCCCGCTCGACGAGAACGCCGGCGACCACTTCCTCGCGTGGTCCGACCTGCTGTGCACCATCGCCGGCCTCCCCCCGCTGCCCGAGGGTGTCGTGGCCCTCCCGGGGAGGCGCCGATGACCGCGTCCCGCACGCCCGACGCCGGGAGCCTCCCCCTGCCCGACGAGCCGGACGAGCCCGCCGAGGTGCCCCTGCCCAAGCTGTCCGAGCCCGCTGACGGCATCCCGGCGGTCATCGGGTCCGAGCGCGAGCTCGCCGAGTGCGCCGCCGCGATCGCCGGCGGTGTCGGGCCGGTCGCGCTCGACGCCGAGCGCGCCTCGGGCTACCGGTACGGCCAGCGCGCCTACCTCGTCCAGGTCCGCCGCGAGGGCAGCGGGACCTGGCTCATCGACCCGATCCAGCTGCCGGACCTCACCCCGCTCGACGAGGCCATCGGGTCGGCCGAGTGGCTCCTGCACGCCGCCTCGCAGGACCTCGCGTGCCTCGCGGAGGTCGGCCTGCGCCCGCGCCAGCTGTTCGACACCGAGCTCGGCGGTCGGCTGCTCGGGCTGCCACGTGTCGGCCTCGCGGCCGTCGTCGAGCACTACCTGGGGGTCACCCTCGCGAAGGAGCACTCGGCGGTCGACTGGTCCACCCGCCCGCTGCCGGAGCCGTGGCTGCGGTACGCCGCGCTCGACGTCGAGGTCCTTGCCGAGGTCCGCAACCTCATGGGGATCGACCTCGCCCGCGCGGGGAAGTCCGAGTGGGCCCGCCAGGAGTTCGAGGCGCTCCTGACGTGGGAGCCGACCGTCAAGGTCGACCCGTGGCGCCGGACCTCCGGCACGCACCGGCTGCGCAAACCACGGGCCATGGCCGCCGTGCGCGAGGTGTGGTTCGCCCGGGACGACATCGCCCGGGAGAAGGACGTCTCCCCCGGCCGGATCATGCCCGACCAGGCGATCGTCGACATCGTCACCGCGGACCCGCACGACGTCTCCGGCCTGCCGTCGGGCCACAAGGCCATCCGCAAGCACGCCGACGTGTGGCTCGCCGCGCTCGACCGCGCCCGGGAGCTGCCCGAGCGGCGGCTGCCCGCGGCCGCGCTCAAGAGCGACGGCCCTCCCCCGGCCCGCTCGTGGAGCGACCGCGACCCGACGGCCGCGGCCCGGCTCGCCGACGTCCGCGAGGCGCTCGCGGCGTTCTCGGACGAGCGTTCGGTGCCCGTCGAGAACATCTGCTCCCCCGACTCCCTCCGCCGCGTCATCTGGCGGCCGCCGACCGACCCGGACGCCCCGGCGTTCGACCGCGCGCTGGCCGAGCTCGGAGCGCGGCCCTGGCAGCGCGAGATCGTCGTGCCGCTGCTGGTGGCGGCATTCGCCGCCCATCCCGACTGACGGGACCCGTGACGGCGCTCACGCGGGTGGGCCTGTGCGGGTGAGCGGGTGCTTAGTAGCCTGAGCGGGACCGGGCGTGCTCGCCCGGCACCCAGCCGCACCCTCACCAGGAAGGCCCCATCGTGCCCCGCACCCTGCGAGAGGTCGTGTTCGTCGACGGTGTCCGTACGCCGTTCGGCAAGGCCGGCGAGAAGGGCATGTACGCCCAGACCCGCGCCGACGACCTCGTCATCACCTGCATCCGCGAGCTCCTCCGCCGCAACCCCGACCTCGACCCCGCGAAGGTCGAGGAGGTCGCCATCGCGGCGACCACCCAGACCGGTGACCAGGGCCTGACGCTCGGCCGGATGGCCGCGCTCCTGTCCGGCCTGCCGAAGACGACCCCGGGCTACTCGGTCGACCGCATGTGCGCCGGCGCCATGACGGCCGTCACGAACGTCGCGGGCGCGATCTCCTTCGGTGCGATCGACCTCGCCGTCGCCGGCGGCGTCGAGCACATGGGGCGCCACCCCATGGGCGAGGGCGCGGACCCCAACCCGCGCATCGTCGCCGAGAAGCTCGTCGACCCGAGCGCGCTCGTCATGGGCAAGACGGCCGAGAACCTGCACGACCGCTACCCGCAGCTGACGAAGGAGCGCTCGGACGAGTACGCCCTGAACAGCCAGCGCAAGCTCGCCCAGGCGTACGCCGAGAACAAGATCCAGCCCGACCTGGTGCCGGTCGCGACGCGTCACGACGTCAAGGGCTGGGGCCTGGCGACGACCGACGAGCCCCCGCGTCCGCAGACGACGATGGAGGACCTGCAGAAGCTCAAGACGCCGTTCCGCCCGCACGGCAAGGTCACGGCCGGTAACGCCGCTGGCCTCAACGACGGCGCGACGGCGTGCATCCTCGCCGCCGAGGAGACGGCCAAGGAGCTCGGCCTGCCGGTGAAGATGCGGCTCGTCGAGTTCGCCTTCGTCGGCGTCGAGCCCGAGGTCATGGGCTACGGCCCCGTCCCGGCCGCCGAGAAGGCCCTCGCCAAGGCCGGCCTCACCATCGACGACATCGGTCTGTTCGAGCTCAACGAGGCCTTCGCCGTCCAGGTCGTCGCCTTCCTCGACCACTTCGGGATCCCCGACGACAGCGACAAGGTCAACAAGTACGGCGGCGCCATCGCCACCGGTCACCCCCTCGCCTCCTCCGGCGTGCGCCTGATGAACCAGCTCGCGCGTCAGTTCGAGGAGAACCCGGACGTCCGCTACGGCATGACCGCGATGTGCATCGGCATCGGCATGGGCGGCGCCGTCATCTGGGAGAACCCGCACCACGCCGACTACGGCAAGGAGAACTGAGCCATGAGCACGGAGACGCAGCAGGTCCAGCCCACGGCGGACTTCCCCGACGAGGTCATCACCCGCACCCCGGTGCAGGACGTCCAGCTCGCCGGCGACGCCGGCACCATGGCCCTGATCACCCTCGACAACGGCTTCGACCACTCCAAGCCGAACACCTTCGGCCCGGCGACCGTCGCCGGTCTCACGGCCACGATCGAGCGGCTGCGCGAGCGCGCGGAGGCCGGTGAGATCCAGGCCGTCGGCATCACCGGCAAGCCGTTCATCTTCGCCGTCGGCGCCGACCTCACGGGCGTCCCGAGCGTGACGACGCGCGACAAGGCGCTCGAGATCGCCCGCAGCGGGCACACCGCGTTCGCCGCGATCATGGACCTGCCGGTCCCGACGTTCGCGTTCGTCAACGGCGCCGCGATGGGTGGCGGCGTCGAGATCGCCCTCGCCTGCGACTACCGCTCGATCAGCTCCGGCGTCCCGGCGATCGCCTTCCCGGAGTGCTTCCTCGGCCTCGTCCCCGGCTGGGGCGGGTGCTACCTCACCCCGCGCCTCATCGGCCCGGCGAACGCGCTGAAGATGATCATCGACAACCCGCTGAGCCAGAACCGGATGCTCAAGGGCCCGCAGGCCTTCGAGCTCGGGCTGGCCGACGTGATGATCGAGCCGGTCGACTTCCTCACCGAGTCCCTCCGGTGGGCCGCGCGGGTCGTCACCGGGCAGGAGATGGTCGAGCGCACCGACCACACGGCCGACGAGGCCGCGTGGACCGCCGCGGTGCAGAAGGCCAAGGCCGTCGCCGACGCGAAGACCTCGGGCAAGAGCCCGGCGCCCTACCGCGCGATCGAGCTCGTCGAGGCGGCCCGCACGGCCGACCGGGACGAGGCGTTCGCGGCCGAGGACGACGCGCTGGCCGACCTGCTCATGTCCGACGAGCTGCGCGCCGGTCTCTACTCGTTCGACCTCGTCCAGAAGCGGGCCAAGCGCCCGGCGGGCGCGCCGGACAAGTCGCTCGCGCGCAAGGTGACGAAGGTCGGCATCGTCGGTGCCGGCCTCATGGCCAGCCAGCTCGCGATGCTCTTCGTCCGCTCCCTCAAGGTCCCGGTCGTCATGACCGACCTCGACCAGGAGCGGGTCGACAAGGGTGTCGGGTACGTCCACAACGAGATCGACACCTCCCTCGCGAAGGGGAAGATCACCCAGGACAAGGCCAACCAGCTCAAGGCCCTCGTCAGCGGGTCGACGAGCAAGGACGGCTTCGCGGACGCCGACTTCGTCATCGAGGCCGTCTTCGAGGAGATGTCGGTGAAGAAGACGGTCTGGGCCGAGGTCGAGGCGATCGTCTCGCCCGAGTGCGTCTTGGCCTCGAACACCTCGTCGCTGTCGATCACGGAGATGGCCTCCGAGCTGCAGAACCCCGAGCGGGTCGTCGGCTTCCACTTCTTCAACCCGGTCGCCGTCATGCCGCTGCTGGAGATCATCCCGGGCGAGAAGACGGACGACGCGACGCTCGCCACGGCCTTCGCGACGGGCAAGCAGCTGAAGAAGACGTGCATCCTCGTCAAGGACAGCGCCTCCTTCATCACGAACCGCCTCCTGGGCCGCTTCATGGGCGAGTTCAGCAAGATCGTCGACGAGGGCACCCCCGTCGACGTCGCGGAGAAGGGCGTCGCCGGCCTCGCGCCGATGCCGCCGTTCGTCCTCCTCGGGCTCGTCGGCCCGGCGATCGCGCTGCACAACAGCGAGACGCTGCACCGCGAGCTCGGCGACCGGTTCTACGTCTCACCGAACCTGCAGAAGATGGTCGAGATGAAGAAGCCGGGCTACTACGTCTGGGACGACGGCACGCCGAAGCCGGACCCGGAGCTCCTCGCGGCGCAGGTCGCCCCGGAGAACCCGGTGGAGCTCACCGCCGAGGAGGTCCGCGAGCGGATCCTGTCGGTCATCGCCGAGGAGGTCCGCACGATGCTCGACGAGGGCGTCGCACAGGAGGCCAAGGACATCGACCTCGCCCTCATCACGGGTGCCGGCTTCCAGTTCTGGAACGGTGGCGTCACGCCGCTGCTGGACCGCGAGGGCGTCTCGGAGAAGGTCAACGGAGCCCGGTTCCACGCCCCCGGCGTGGCGAGCGTCCCGGCCTGATCGAGCACACCGCGCACCGACGGCCGTCCCGGGATCCGGGGCGGCCGTCGGCGCGTCCGGGTTCGCCTGAACTCATATATGAGTTACCGTGCCGCAATGACCGATGACTACCTGATCAAGGTCGGCTCCCTCATCCGGGACGCCCGACGGCACAAGGGCATGTCGCAGTGCGACCTCGCCAAGGAGCTCGGCACGAGCCAGGGCGCCGTCACCCGGATCGAGTCGGGCAAGCAGAACCTCAGCCTCGAGATGCTCGCCCGGATCGGCGAGGCGCTCGACAGCGAGTTCGTCGCCCTCGGCCAGCCCGGCCCCGTGAACCTCCGGGTCGTCGGCGGCCAGAAGCTCTCGGGTGCGATCGACGTGAAGACGAGCAAGAACGCCGCGGTCGCCCTGCTGTGCGCGAGCCTGCTGAACAAGGGTCGCACGACGCTGCGCAACCTCGCCCGGATCGAGGAGGTCAACCGGATCCTCGAGGTCCTCGCCTCCATCGGCGTGAAGACTCGCTGGCTGCCGGGCACGAACGACCTCGAGATCTGCCCGCCCGAGCAGCTCGACCTCGACTCGATCGACGAGGAGGCCGCCCGACGGACGCGCACGGTCATCATGTTCCTCGGCCCGCTGCTGCACGAGGCCCGGGCCTTCCGCCTGCCGTACGCGGGCGGCTGCGACCTCGGCACCCGGACCGTCGAGCCGCACCTGGCGTCCCTGCGCCGCTTCGGGCTCGACGTCACGGCGACGCACGGCTGGTACGAGGCCGCCGTCACCCCGGGGGTCTCCCCCGACCGCGCCATCGTCCTCACCGAGCGCGGCGACACGGTCACCGAGAACATCCTCATGGCCGCCGCGCGGCACGAGGGCAAGACCGTCATCCGCAACGCCTCGAGCAACTACATGGTCCAGGACCTGTGCTTCTTCCTGCAGGAGCTCGGGGTCGAGATCGACGGGATCGGCACGACGACCCTGCGGGTGCATGGCCGCGCGTCGATCGACGTGGACGTCGAGTACTCACCGAGCGAGGACCCGATCGAGGCGATGAGCCTCATCGCGGCCGCGGTCGTGACGGAGTCGGCGATCACCATCCGCCGGGCGCCGATCGAGTTCCTCGAGATCGAGCTGGCGACGCTCGAGACGATGGGGATGCGCTACGACCTCACCGACGAGTACGTCTCCGCGAACGGACGGACCCGTCTGGTCGACATCACGACCGTGCCCGGTCCGCTCAAGGCGCCCATCGACAAGATCCACCCGCTGCCCTTCCCCGGGCTCAACATCGACAACCTGCCCTTCTTCGCGCTCATCGCGGCGTGCGCCGAGGGCCAGACGATGGTCCACGACTGGGTGTACGAGAACCGCGCGATCTACCTCACCGAGCTGACGAAGGTCGGAGCGCGGGTCCAGCTGCTCGACCCCCATCGGGTCCTCATGAACGGCCCGACCCGCTGGCGCGCGGCAGAGGTCGTCTGCCCGCCCGCGCTGCGGCCCGGCGTCGTCATCCTGCTGGCGATGCTCGCCGCGCCCGGGACCTCGATCCTGCGGAACGTCTACGTCATCAACCGCGGGTACGAGGACCTGGCCAACCGGCTCAACGACCTCGGCGCCACGGTCGAGACCTTCAGGGACATCTGAGCCTCCGCCCGGACGCACGGCGGCCCGCGCCATCCGGCGCGGGCCGTCGAGCTCCTTCCCTTCCGGCTCAGCCGAGCCGGTCCCGCAGGCGCTCGGCAAGGCGGCTCGCGGTGAGACCGGCTGCCTCGAGCACCTGGCCCCGGGAGGCGTGGTCGATGAACTCCTTCGGCAGGCCGAAGCGGTGCACCCGGGCGCGGACGTCGGCCTCGTCGAGGACGCGCTGGACCTCCGCGCCGACACCGCCGGCGACGTTGCCGTCCTCGAGGACGACGACGTGCGCGGCACCGCGGCCCTGCTCGACGAGCGCCTCCGGCACCGGCAGGACCCAGCGCGGGTCGACCACGCGCACGCGGTGGCCGTCGTCGGCGAGGTGCTCGGCAAGCGTCGTCGCGATCGTCGCCATCGCCCCGACCGAGACGACGAGGACCTCGCACGCCCCCTCGTCCGTCTCGTGGAGGACGTCGAGCCCGTCGGCGACCCGAACGGCCTCGATGGGTGCGGCGATCGAGCCCTTCGGGAAGCGGATGACGGTCGGCCCGTCGTCGACCCCCACGGCCTCGCGCAGCGCCACCTTGATCTGCTCCCCGTCGCGCGGGGCAGCGACCCGGGCACCGGGCACCATCGCCAGCAGGGCGAGATCCCACATGCCGTGGTGGCTCGGCCCGTCCGGGCCGGTGACCCCGGCGCGGTCGAGGACGAAGGTGACGGCCTCGCGGTGCAGCGCGCAGTCCATGAGGAGCTGGTCGAAGGCGCGGTTGAGGAAGGTCGCGTAGATCGCGACGACCGGGTGCAGACCCGCATGGGCGAGCCCGGCGGCCATCGTCGCGCCGTGCTGCTCGGCGATGCCGACGTCGAAGATCCGGTCGGGGAAGGCATCGGCGAACGGCTGGAGGCCGACCGGCATCATCATCGCCGCGGTGATCGCGACGACGTCCCGACGCTCGTGGCCGATGCGCAGGAGCTCGTCGCTGAACTCGTCGGTCCAGCTGCGGCCGGCGATCTCCAGGGGCAGGCCGGTCTCGGGGTTGATCTTCCCGACGGCGTGGAACTGGTCGGCGATGTCGTCGACCGCCTTGTCGTAGCCGCGCCCCTTCTGCGTGATGCAGTGGACGAGGACCGGCCCGCCGTACGCCTTCGCCCGGCGGAGGGCCTGCTCGAGCGCCTCCTCGTCGTGCCCGTCGACCGGACCGAGGTACTTGATGCCGAGGTCCTCGAACATGCCCTGCGGCGCCCAGAAGTCCTTGGCGCCCTTCTTCAGCGAGTGGAACGCCTGGTACGCCGTCCGGCCGACGAGGGGAGCCTTTGGCAACGCCTCCTTGCCGAAGGCGAGGACCTGCTCGTACTGCCGGCTCGTGCGGAGCATCGCCAGGTGGTCGGCCAGGCCCCCGATGGTCGGCGCGTAGGAGCGCTCGTTGTCGTTGACGACGATGACCAGGGGGAGGTCCTTGTCGGCGGCGATGTTGTTCAGCGCCTCCCACGCCATGCCGCCCGTGAGCGCGCCGTCTCCGATGACCGCGACCGTGTGGGCCCGCTCCCCGCGCAGCCGCCGGCCGGTCGCGATGCCCTCCGCCCAGGACAGCGACGTCGACGCGTGGGAGTTCTCGACGTGGTCGTGCTCGGACTCCGCCCGGCTGGGGTAGCCCGCGAGCCCGTCGCGCTGGCGGAGGGTGGAGAAGTCGGTGCGGCCGGTGAGGATCTTGTGCACGTAGCTCTGGTGGCCGGTGTCGAAGACGATCACGTCGGCCGGCGAGTCGAACACCCGGTGCAGCGCGATCGTCAGCTCGACGACCCCGAGGTTCGGGCCGAGGTGCCCCCCGGTGCGGGAGACCTCCCGCACGAGGAAGTCCCGGATCTCCTGCGCGAGCTCCTCGATCTGCTGCCGCGACATCGCCTTGACGTCGGCGGGGCCGGTGATCGACTCGAGGTGGGTCACGAGGAGGGGTCCTTCCTGAGGGGCATCACCGCAGTGTAGGCGGGCGGTCCCGAACGTTGTCTGGACTGCCGCGACCCCCGGGACTGGCGTGTCCCGGGGGTCGCGACGAACGTCAGCGGATCACTTCACGAGCGACCGGAGGACGTACTGCAGGATGCCGCCGTTGCGGTAGTAGTCCGCCTCACCGGGCGTGTCGATGCGGACCACCGCGTCGAAGGTGACCTGCTCGCCACCCTCCTTCGTCGCCGTGACCGACACCGTGCGCGGCGTCGTGCCCTCGTTGAGGGCCGTCAGACCGGAGATGTCGAACGTCTCCGTGCCGTCGAGGCCGAGCGACTGCGCGCTCTGCCCCTCGGGGAACTGGAGCGGGACGACCCCCATGCCGATGAGGTTGCTGCGGTGGATCCGCTCGTAGGACTGCGCGATGACCGCGCGGACCCCGAGCAGGCTCGTGCCCTTGGCCGCCCAGTCCCGGGAGCTGCCGGACCCGTACTCCGCGCCTGCGAGGACGACGAGCGGGACACCGGCCTCCTGGTAGGCGACCGACGCGTCGTAGATCGTCGTCTGCTCGCCCCCGGCGAGGAAGTTGCGCGTGAAGCCGCCCTCGACCCCGTCGAGGAGGAGGTTCTTCAGGCGGATGTTCGCGAACGTCCCGCGGATCATCACCTCGTGGTTGCCCCGGCGCGACCCGTAGGAGTTGAAGTCCTTCCGGTCGATGCCGTGCTCGGCGAGGTACCGGCCCGCGGGGCTGTCGGCCTTGATCGCACCGGCCGGGCTGATGTGGTCGGTCGTCACCGAGTCGCCGAGCAGCGCCAGCACCCGGGCACCGCTGATGTCCTCGACCGGAGCGGCCTCCATACCCATCCCCTCGAAGTACGGGGGCTTGCGGACGTACGTCGACTCGGCGTCCCAGGCGAAGGTCTGGCCCTCGGGCGTCGGGAGCGAGCGCCACCGGTCGTCACCGGCGAAGACGTCGGCGTAGTCCTCGACGAAGAGGTCCTTGGTGATGGCCTGGGCGATCGTCGCCTCGACGTCCTGCGCGGAGGGCCAGATGTCCTTGAGGAAGACGTCGTTGCCCGCCTGGTCCTGGCCGAGCGGCTGGGTGTCGAAGTCGAAGTCCATCGTGCCGGCGAGGGCGTAGGCGACGACGAGCGGCGGCGACGCGAGGTAGTTCATCTTCACGTCGGGGTTGATCCGGCCCTCGAAGTTGCGGTTGCCCGAAAGGACTGCGACGACGGCGAGGTCGTTCTCGTTGACCGCGGCGGACACCGCCTCGGGCAGCGGACCGGAGTTGCCGATGCAGGTCGCGCAGCCGTAGCCGACGAGGTTGTAGCCGAGCTGGTCGAGGTAGGGCCACAGGCCGGCCTTCTCGTAGTAGCCCGTGACGACCTTCGAGCCGGGCGCCATCGAGGTCTTGACCCACGGCTTGACCTGGAGGCCCTTCTCGACGGCGTTCTTCGCGAGCATGCCCGCCGCCATCATCACCGAGGGGTTGGAGGTGTTCGTGCACGAGGTGATCGACGCGATGGCGACGATGCCGTGGTCGATCTCCGTCTCCGTGCCGTCGATCGTCACCCGGACCTTTCGGGTCGGGCGGGTGTCGCCGTCGCCCTGCTCGGCGGGCTTCTGCCCGCCGTTGAGGCCGTCCTCGGCTCCCTGCGGCGAGGGGTCGCTGGCCGGGAAGGAGGTCGCCTGGCCCGGGGCGCCCTCGTCGTGGTTCACGTACGTCGGGAGCACCTTGCGGAAGGACTCCTTCGCCTCCGTCAGGACGATGCGGTCCTGGGGCCGCTTCGGGCCTGCGATGGACGGGACGACGGAGGAGAGGTCGAGCTCGATCTTCTCGGAGAAGCGCGGCTCGGCCGTCGGGTCCAGCCACATGCCCTGCTCCTTGGCGTACGCCTCGGTGAGAGCGACCTGCTCGTCGGAGCGGCCGGTGAGCCGGAGGTAGTCGAGCGTGACGTCGTCGATGGGGAAGATGGCGCACGTCGAGCCGAACTCAGGGCTCATGTTGCCGATCGTCGCCCGGTTGGCGAGCGGGAGCGCGGCGACGCCCTCCCCGTAGAACTCGACGAACTTCCCGACGACGCCGTGGCGGCGGAGCATGTCGGTGATCGTGAGGACGACGTCGGTCGCCGTGACACCCGGCTGCATCTCGCCGGAGAGCCTGAAGCCGACGACCCGCGGGATGAGCATCGAGACGGGCTGACCGAGCATCGCGGCCTCGGCCTCGATACCGCCGACGCCCCAGCCGAGGACGCCGAGGCCGTTCTCCATCGTCGTGTGCGAGTCGGTGCCGACGCAGGTGTCGGGGTAGGCGACGGTCTTGCCGTCGGCCTCGCGGGTCATCGTCACCCGCGCGAGGTGCTCGATGTTGACCTGGTGGACGATGCCCGTGCCCGGCGGGACGACCTTGAAGTCGTCGAAGGCGGTCTGGCCCCAGCGGAGGAACTGGTACCGCTCCCTGTTCCGGCCGTACTCGATCTCGACGTTCTTCTCGAAGGCGTCCTTCGTGCCGAAGACGTCGATCTGCACGGAGTGGTCGATGACGAGCTCGGCGGGGGCGAGCGGGTTGATCCGGCTCGGGTCGCCGCCGAGGTCGGCGACGGCCTCACGCATCGTCGCGAGGTCGACGACGCAGGGGACGCCGGTGAAGTCCTGCATGATGACGCGAGCCGGGGTGAACTGGATCTCGGTGCTCGGCTGCGCCGTCTCGTCCCACGAGCCGAGGGCGCGGATGTGGTCGGCGGTGACGTTCGCACCGTCCTCGGTCCGCAGCAGGTTCTCGAGGAGGACCTTGAGGCTGTACGGCAGGTTCTCGTGGCCCTCGACCGTGCTGATGCGGTGGATCTCGTACTCCTTGCCGCCCACCTCGAGGGTGCCGCGGGAGGTGAAGCTGTCCGGGTTCGTCACGACCGGTCCTCGCTCTCGTGTCGGAGATATCTTGACGTCAAGATATTTCTATCACACCGCGTCGGCGCGCCGGAAGGTCGCGACGCACTCGACGTGGTGGGTCATGGGGAAGGCGTCGAACGCCCGCAGCGCGCTCAGCTCGTAGCCGCGGGCGACGAACGCGGCCGCGTCCCGCGCGAGGGCCGCCGGGTCGCAGGCGACGTGGACGACGGTTCTGGGTCGCAGGTCGGCGATCGCCGCGACGACGGCAGCGCCCGCACCCTCTCTCGGTGGGTCGAGCACCACGACGTCCGCCGTCGGGGGGAGCAGGTCGTGGCGCGCCCGCGGCCCGCCGCGGGTGCGTCCTCGGCGCGGTCGCCGACGGCCGGGGTCCGTGCGGGCCAGTCCGAAGGCCTCGTCCACCCGGCTCGCCACGAGGGCCACCCACGGGTGCTCGGCCAGGGCGGCCCGCGCGTCGTCGACGGCAGGGCCGGCCGCCTCGACGCCGACGACCTGGCCGCCGTCTCCCGTCGCCTCGGCCAGCGGCAGGGTGAGCAGGCCCGCGCCGCAGTAGAGGTCGAGGACCCGGTCGCCCGGCTGCACGGCGGCCGCCTCGAGCACCGCGGACACGAGGGTCGCGGGCGCGCCGGGGTGGACCTGCCAGAACCCGCGGGCCCCGATGGTCCAGCGCCGCTCCCCCTCCGGGGTCGCCACCGCCTCCGTCACCCGCGGGACCTCGTGCAGGGGGCGGCCCCGCTCCCCCACCGGCACGAGGACGGGATCGCCGACCGACGGGGCGACCGCCGTGACCGCGAGCGCGCCCTCCCAGTCCTGCTCGAGCACCCCGGTCGCCAGGGCGGGACGGACGGTGATCGGGCAGTCGTCGACGGGGACGATCTCGTGGCTGCGGTGCGCCCGCAGGCCGGGTCGGCCACGATCGTCGACGGCGAAGGTCGTCCGGGTCCGCCACCGCAGGCCCGACTCGTCACCCGCCACCGACTCGGCCTCCGGCGCGAGGAGCCCGGTGACGTCGAGCCCACCGATCCGCTCCATCGACGCAGCGACCGCGGCCGCCTTGAGGCGGCGCTGCGCGGCGAGCTCGACGTGCTGGAGGTCGCAGCCCCCGCACAGGCCGGGCCCCGACCACCCGCAGCGCCGCTCGACCCGCTCCGGCGCGGCGCGCAGCACCTCGACGGCGTCGGCCCGGACGAAGGAGCGGCCGGGGGTCGACTCCGTCACCCGGGCCCGCACCCGCTCCCCCGGCAGGGTGTGCCGCACGAAGAGGACCCGCCCGTCGTGCCGGGCGACGCAGTGCCCCCCGTGCGCGTACCGCTCGACCTCGACGTCGACCTCGACCCCCTCGAGGAGGTCATCGCCCGTGAGACCCTCGCCGACGGCCCGCCGCTGCTCGCTCATCCCTGTCCCATCCGCACCGAGCCCACGGTCGGCGGGGCCTCGTCGAAGAGCTCCTCCTGCCCCTCGGCCGAGCGCAGCTGCCAGGGCACGGCGGAGATCATCACGCCGGGCTCGAAGAGGAGCCTGGTCTTCAGCCGCAGCGCGCTCTGGTTGTGCAGCAGCTGCTCGTACCAGCGTCCGAGCACGTACTGCGGGACGAAGACGACGACGAGGTCGCGCGGGCTGTCCCGTCGGATCTGCTTGACGTACGTGACGACAGGGTTGGTGATCTCCCGGTACGGGCTGTCGAGCACGGTGAGGGGTACGGGGATGTCGCGCCGGTCCCACTCCTCCTGCAGGGCTCGGGTCTCGGCGGTGTCGACGCTCACCGTCAGAGCCTCCAGGGTCGTCGGGCGGGTCGCACGGGCGTAGGCGAGCGCGCGGATCGCGGGCTTGTGGATCTTGCTCACGAGGACGACGGCGTGCACCCGCGAGGGGAGGATGTACCCCCGGACGTCGTCCTCCCGTACCGCGATCTCGTCGGCCACCCGTGCGTAGTGCCGCCGGATGCCGATCATCAGCACGAACAGCACGGCCATCGCAGCCACGGCGAAGCCCGCGCCGTGGACGAACTTCGTCAGCAGGACGACGACGAGGACGGTGCCCGACATGATCGCGCCGACGAGGTTGATGACGCGGCTGCGGTGGATCCGCCCGACCTCGGCGAGGTCCGGCGACCCGGCGAGCACCCGGTTCCAGTGCCGGAGCATGCCGATCTGGCTCAGGGTGAAGCTGACGAACACCCCGACGATGTACAGCTGGATGAGCCGGGTGACCTCCGCGTCGTAGATGACGACGAGCGCGATCGCAGCCCCGGCGAGGAAGAGGATCCCGTTGCTGAAGGCGAGGCGATCCCCCCTGGTGTGCAGCTGGCGCGGCAGGTACCCGTCCCGGGCGAGGATCGAGGCGAGGACCGGGAAGCCGTTGAAGGCCGTGTTCGCCGCGAGGACGAGGATGATGCCGGTGACGACGGACACGAGCACGACCCCCGGCTGGAAGCCGGAGAAGACCGACTGGCTCACCTGACCCATGACGGTCTCCTGGACGTAGCCGTCGCCGACCGGCACCCCGTCGCGGGTCAGCTGGGTGGCCGGGTCCTCGGCGAACCGGACCCCCGTCCACCTGGCCAGCAGGATCATCGACAGGAGCATCGCGATCGCGATCCCGCCCATGAGCAGGAGCGTGGTCGCGGCGTTGCGGCTCTTCGGCTCGCGGAAGGCGGGCACTCCGTTGCTGATCGCCTCGACGCCGGTGAGCGCCGCGCACCCCGAGGAGAACGCCCGCAGCAGGAGGAAGGCCATGGCCATCCCGCCGAGCGCCTCGTACCCTGGCTCCGGGCGGAGCTCGAAGGCCGCGCTCTCGGCCATCGGCAGCGTCCCCGACGCCCGGCGCACGAGCCCCGTCACCGCCATCGCCGCGACGGTGAGCATGAAGAGGTACGTCGGCACGGCGAACGCCATCCCCGACTCCCGCACGCCGCGCAGGTTCATCGCAGCGAGCAGCACGATGAGGAGCACCGCGACCTCCGCCTCGTGGCCCCGGACGAAGGACATCGCCGTGCTCGCGTTCTGGACCCCGGAGCTGATCGACACGGCGACCGTGAGCACGTAGTCGACGAGGAGGGCGCTGGCGACGGTCAGGCCCGCCCGCGGCCCGAGGTTCGCGTTGGCCACCTCGTAGTCGCCACCACCCGAGGGATAGGCGTGGACGTTCTGCCGGTAAGAGGCGACGACGACGACCATGACGAGGACGACGAGCAGGGCGATCTTCCACGAGGCCGTGAGCGCGAGCGCGCCGCCGGCGAGACCGAGGGTCAGGAAGATCTCGTCCGGCGCGTAGGCCACCGACGAGAGTGCGTCGCTGGCGAAGATCGGCAGGGCGAGCTTCTTCGGCAGCAGGGTCTCGCCGAGCCGGTCGCTGCGCATCTTCCGACCGAGGACGAGGCGCTTGAGGACGCGTCCGGGAGCCACGATCGCCCACTCTACGACCGGGGCCGGTCCACCGGGCTGGCGTGTACCGTCGAGCCGTGCACTTCGTCATCATGGGCTGCGGACGCGTCGGCGCCTCGCTGGCTCGGGCGCTCGACCGGCGCGGCCACGAGGTCGCGGTCGTCGACCAGGACGAGCTCGCCTTCCGGCGTCTCGGCCCCCAGTTCGGTGGCCGTCGCGTCACCGGTGTCGGGTTCGACCGAGACACGCTCGTCGCCGCCGGGATCGAGCGCGCGGACGCCCTCGCCGCCGTGTCCTCGGGCGACAACTCGAACATCCTCACGGCACGGGTCGCCCGGGAGACCTTCGGCGTCGAGACCGTCGTCGCGCGCATCTACGACCCCGCCCGCGCCGAGATCTACCAGCGGCTGGGCATCCCCACCGTCGCCACGGTGAAGTGGACCTCGGACCAGATGCTGCGGCGGCTGCTGCCCGAGGGCGCGCTGCCGGCCTTCACCGAGTCCTCCGGCAAGGTCGTCATCGCCGAGGTCCCGGTCTCCCCCGACTGGATCGGCCGCCGCCTCACCGACCTCGAGACGGCCAGCGGCGCACGCGTCGCGTTCGTCACGCGGCTCGGCGAGGGATTCGTCCCGCACGCCGACACGGTCCACCAGGAGGGCGACCTCGTGCACCTGGCCATCGAGCGGGCGCGGCTGCGCGAGGTCGAGGCGATCCTCGCCGCGCCGCCCGTCGCACACCACTGAGAAGAGGCACGATGCGAGTCGTCATCGCCGGCGCGGGCAGCGTCGGCCGGTCCATCGCCCGGGAGCTGCTCGCCCACGGGCACGTCGTCCTCCTCGTCGACAAGGACGCCAACGAGTCCCGGGTGGCGAAGGTCCCCGAGGCCCACTGGCTCTCCGGCGACGCCTGCGAGATCTCGACCCTGCAGGAGGCGGGACTCGTCGACTGCGACGTCGTCGTCGCGGCAACCGGTGACGACAAGGCGAACCTCGTCGTGTCGCTCCTGGCCAAGACGGAGTTCGGCGTGCCTCGGACCGTCGGACGGGTGAACAACCCCAAGAACGAGTGGATGTTCGACGACTCGTGGGGCGTCGACGTGGCGGTGTCCACCCCCCGCCTCATGACGGCGCTCGTCGAGGAGGCCGTCACCGTCGGGCAGCTGGTCCACATCTTCGAGTTCCAGCAGGGCCGTGCCTCGATGGTCGAGCTGACCCTGCCGACCGGGAACCCGGTCGTCGGAGCCCGGGTCGGGGACGTGGACTTCCCGGCGGACACCGTGCTCGTGGGCATCATCCGCGACGGCCGCCCGATCGCACCGACCCGCGACGACAGCCTCGAGGCAGGCGACGAGCTGCTCTTCCTCACGGTGCCGAACGAGCTCGGCGAGCTCGAACGACTGCTCAGCGTCCGGGCTGCGTCGCCCGGTCGGGGATGATCTCGTAGGCGGGGTTGAACATCGTCACCCCGCGGCGGTGCTCGGTGATCCGCCCCCGGGCCCGGAGATAGACCCCCGGCTCGACACCGCGGATCGTCCGGCGCCCGAGCCACACCAGGCGCAGGGCCGAGGACCCGTCGTACAGCTCGACCACGTAGGCGGGGACATCGGCCCGCGGCGCGAGGTTCGTCGAGCGGACCGTCCCGCACACCGTCACCTCGTCGCCGCCGCACACGGCCGCGAGCGGGGTGCCCCCGAAGCGGTCCCGGTCGGTGGCGAGCTCGTCGGCCTCGAGACGGTCGGTGGGGCTCGTCAGGCTGGCGACCCAGCGGCCGAGGCGACCCATCAGCGGGTCTCGGTCAGCTCGGGGCCGCGCTCGAAGGGGCGGAGATCGTCCTCGCCCTCCTTCTCGGCCTCCCGCTCGGACTCGTCGACCTCGCCGACTCCCGACGGGAGCTCGGGCATCGTCAGGGGAAGCATCTCGCGCGGGGCCATGGGACCGCTGCCGCGGTGGACGACGACGTCACGAAAGACCCCGACGAGCGCGGCGGCCGCGTCCACGTCGATGGCGGCAGGGCCGGAGAGGACCCCGCGCAGGAACCAGCGCGGTCCGTCGAACCCGAGGAACCGGGCGGGCGCGAAGACGGTGCGCCCGTCGGGACCGGCCTGCGGCATCCGGCACCGCAGCTCGGCGCCGAGCGGACCGTCGACCTCGTCGGCGGTCCCCCCGGCAGCGACGATCGCATCGGCGATCTCGCGGCGGACCCCGTCCCAGATCCCGCTGGTGCGCGGCGCGGCGAACGCCTGGAGCTGCAGCGCGGACTCGTCCATGACGGCTTGGACGGAGGAGACCTCGTCGGTCTCGCGGTCGACCTCCAGGCGCAGCTCCATCCCCGGCAGCCCCGGCAGCCACAGCGCGCCGAGGTCGATGCGATCGCCCCGCTCGGTGACCTGGGCGGCGTCGAACGGCCCGGCGCCGGGCTCGACCGGGGTCGACTCCTCGACCGCCTCGGCGGGAGCCGTCTTCTTCGTGCGTCGCCCGAACATGGTCATCGTCCTGTCGTCGGCGGGGAGGGTCGGTCGAATCCCCCGGTGGACCCGTGACCAGTCTCGCCCCGTTCCGTTTCCGAGAGCGAATCGGTCTCCTCGAAGAGGGCCTCCCCGACCTCCTGCAGCACGAGCTGGGCGATGCGGTCACCCGTGCGGACGGTGAAGGCCTCGGCAGGGTCGAGGTTGATCAGGTTGACGAGGATCTCGCCCCGGTAGCCGGAGTCGACCGTGCCCGGCGCGTTGACGACGGTGACACCGTGCCGCGCGGCGAGACCCGAGCGCGGGTGGACGAGTCCCACCCAGCCGTCCGGGACCGCGAGCGCGATGCCCGTCCGCACGAGGACCCGATGCCCGGGCTCGATCGTCGCGTCCTCGACCGAGGTGAGGTCCGCCCCGGCATCCCCGGGCCGCGCGTAGCGCGGAGCGACGGCGGCCGGGTGCAGGCGCCGCCACGGGACTGTCGGGCGCGCGGTCACGGGATCAGGCGGCGCACTCACGGCAGATCGGCTGGCCGCCGTTCTCGTCGGCGATCTGGCTGACGTGATGGACGAGGAAGCAGCTGCTGCACGTGAACTCGTCGGACTGGCGCGGGACGACCTGGACGGCGAGCTCCTGGTCGGAGAGGTCGGCACCCGGCAGCTCGAAGCCCTCGGCCTGCTCGGTCTCGTCGACGTCGACGGAGGAGGCGCTCTTGTCGACCCGGCGCGCCTTCAGCTCCTCGAGGGAGTCCTCGGACATCTCGTCGTCGGTCTTGCGCGGCGCGTCGTAGTCGGTCGCCATCTCATCCCTTCCGTGGCGGAGGTCTCCGCTCCAGCCGGCCATCGGACGATGTCCGTGCGCGCGGATTGTGCCCCATGCGACGTGGTCGTGCCACACCGGGGTCGGCGCAGCGCGGTTACCCGCCGGTACGGCTACGGTGCGGCCCATGGAGAGTCTCGGCTCGATCCCCCACGCCATCGGCGACCTCGAGGTCCTCGGGGCCCTGCCGGAGAACGCCCCGGGCCGCCCGGTGCTCGTCGTGCCCGCCATGGGCGTCCCCTCCGGGTACTACGCGCCCTTCGTCGACGCCCTCGCCGCGGCGGGGTTGACCACCGGGGTGGTCACCCTCCCCCAGGTGCCCCGCGGCCATCGCGGCCGGTACCCCGCGGGCGACGGGTACGCGGCGCTCGAGGAGCACGTCGTCGCGCCGGCGATCGACGTCGTGGGCACCCTCGGCGACGGCCGCGACCCGGTGCTCGTCGGCCACAGCCTCGGCGGGCACCTGTCCGCGGCGCTCCTGTCGCGTCACCCCGGGGCGGCGGCCGGACTCGTCCTCGTCGCCTCCGGCTCGCCGCACTGGCGGTCGTACGGGCGTCGAGCCGCGCCGATCCTCGTCCAGACCCAGCTCGCCGGAGCCATCAGCCAGGTCCTCGGGTACTGGCCCGGCGATCGCCTCGGGTTCGGGGGTCGGCAGACGCGGGCGACGATTGCGGACTGGGCGCGCATGGCACGGCGCGGCGGTCTCGTCGCCGGGCTCGACCGTGCGCCGGGCCTCGCCCCGCTCGACCTGCCCGTCCTCGCGGTCGACGTCGAGGGCGACCGCTACACCCCACCGCCCAGCGTCGACGCCCTGCTGCGACTCATGCCCGGAGCCCGCGTCACCCGGCACCATCACGGCGAGGCGAGCGCACCGGGGCACACCCGCTGGGCGCGAGACCCCGAGGACCTGCCGCGCCGCATCGCGACCTGGATCCGCGCCGAGGTGGACGAGCGCGGCGGCGAGCGGGCGGGGGACGACGCCGCGCACCCGGACCTCGCGCTCGGGCGCTGAGTCAGGACGGCAGGACCGGCGCCTCGTCCGGAGCCACCGTGGCGGCCGCCTCGGCGACCGCGGCGACGAGGGCGGGGTGGACCCCCGGGGCGGCGGCCAGGGTCATCGCGTTGCCGGGGGCGCCGCCCTGCGCGTCGTCGACGGCTCCCCCCGCCTCGGTGACGACGAGCCAGGCCGCGGCCATGTCCCACGGGTGCAGACCACGCTCCCAGTACGCATCGAGGCGCCCGGAGGCCACATGGCACAGGTCGAGCGCGGCGCTGCCGAAGCGACGGATGTCGCGCACCTGCGGCAGGACGTGCGCGAGGACGGCCGCCTGCCACGCGCGACGGCGGGCGTCGTACCCGAAGCCGGTCCCGACGAGGCTGGTCGACAGGTCGGTGGCGCCGCTCACCGAGATCGGGCGGCCGGGGCCGTCGGTCGGGTCGCCGGGACCCCACCGCCGGGCGCCACGGCCGAGAGCGGCCGCGAAGCGCTCGGGACCCAGCGGGTCGATGACGGCGCCCGCGACGGGCCGCCACGCCCCGCGGACGGTCGGGTCCCCGACGACCGCCGCCACGGAGACCGACCACGCGGGGATGCCGTAGAGGTAGTTCACCGTGCCGTCGATGGGGTCGACGACCCACGTGACGCCGGTCGTCCCGGTGTGGCCGCCCTCCTCCTCGCCGTGGAAGCCGTCGTCGGGCCGCAAGCGGGCCAGCTCGGCACGCAGGTGGTCCTGGGAGCGCTGGTCCATCGCGGTGACGACGTCGACGGCGCTCGTCTTCGTCGACGCGACTACGCGGTCCGCGGCGCTCGCGCCGGCCACGAGGTCGGCGGCGCCGGTCGCGACCTCGAGGGCGATCCCGGCGAGCGCGCTGACGTCGATGCCGGCCGGTACGGGCGGGGCCTCGGGACCACCGCTCACCGGTCGGCCCCGCAGAGCGCCGGACGGTCCGCGCGGAGGTTCGGGCAGCACCCGGGGGCGCACACGTCGGGCCGGACGTCGGCCCCGGCGGGCCACACGAGCGGCCCCGCGTCCTCGCCGCGCGCGTGCGCGGCGCGCTCGAGGACGAGGTCGACGAGCCCCTCGTGGAAGGCCGGGTGGGTGCCGACGGTCGGGACTCGGATCATCTCGACCCCGGCGTCCTGCGCGACCGCGGCCGCCTCGGTGTCGAGGTCGTAGACGACCTCCATGTGGTCGGAGACGAAACCGATGGGGTGGACGATCACGCAGCGCGTCCCGGCCGCCGCGAGCTGCGCGATGCGGTCGCCGACGTCCGGCCCGAGCCAGGGCTGGCTCGGTGGCCCGGACCGCGAGCAGAACGACAGCTCCCCCTCCACCTCGACCCCGAGCTCGGAGGAGATCCGCTCGTGGATCCCTGCGGCGACCTGCCGCTGCTGCGTCGTGTACAGGTGCCCGGGCCCGTCACCGGGCCCGGAGGTCTCGTCCATCGACAGCGGGATCGAGTGGGTGACGTGCAGAACGTGGACGTCCTGCGCGGGGTAGCGGGTGAGCGCGTCCCGGACCGCGGCGAGCACGAGCTGCGCCGCGGGCTCGCCGAAGGCCGGCGTGGGTCCGTACGGGCGCACCTTGTCGACCTCGATCCCGAGCTCCGCGGGGAAGGCGTCGGCGAGGTTCTCGCGGTACTGGCGGCACGAGGACCAGCTCGACCACACGCTCGTGAGGAGCGCGAGGACCCGGCGGGCCCCGCCGTCGGCCAGCTCGGCGGCGGCGTCAGCGAGGAAGGGCGAAGAGTTGCGGTTGCCCCAGGCGATCGGGACGTCGATCCCGCGGGCGTCGAGCCGCGCCCGGAGGTCGGCGACGAGGGCCCGGTTCGCGTCGTTGATGGGGCTGCGGCCGCCGAAGAGCGCGTAGTGCCGCCCGACCTCGACGAGTCGCTCGTCCGGGATCCCGCGCCCGGCGGTCACCCGCCGGAGGAACGGGAGCACCTCGTCGGGGCCCTCCGGCCCGCCGAAGGAGACGAGGAGGATCGCGTCGTAGGGCGCGAGGGCGTCGGGGCGTGCTTCCACGGCATCCACGCTACCGGCGGGCGCCCGACCGGCGTGGTGCCGCTGGTCGAAGCCGGTGCGGTGGCATCGTCGGTGCCGAAGCCCGGCGTCCGGACGCCGCGGCCCGACCGACGAAGGGACCTCGCGATGCACGACCTGCGCCTCATCGGCGTGCACGAGGACGGCGAGCACCTGCTCCTCGCCGATCGTGACGGCGGCCGGTACCGCGTCCGGATCGACGACGCCCTGCGGGCCGCCACCCGGCGTGACCGCGCGCGGCTGGGCCAGCTGCAGATCGAGATCGACAACGGCGTCCGGCCGCGGGACATCCAGGCGATGATCCGGGCCGGCGCGAGCGCCCGAGAGGTCGCGGAGCGCACCGGGTGGAGCGTCGAGCGGGTCGCGCGCTTCGAGGGTCCCGTCCTGGCGGAGCGCGAGCACGTGGCGAACCTCGCCCGTGACGTCGTCCTGCGGGTGCGCGGCGGGGACGGCCGGGGCGAGGAGACGCTCGGCGAGCGGGTCGGGGAGCGGCTCGCGGCGCGGGGCGTCGCGGCGGACGGCGCGACGTGGGACGCGTACCGCGGCGAGGACGGCACCTGGAACGTCACCGTCGAGTTCGCCGCCGGAAGCCGGACCCGCGCAGCGCGCTGGCACGTCGACCCCGAGACCCGCACGGCGCTGCCCGTCGACGACGAGGCTCGGTGGCTCACCGAGGACGACACCCCCGCCGGCCCGATCCCCGTGCCCCACCGGCTCGCCGGTCCGGACGAGGTGTTCGACGCCGAGGCCGAGCGCACCGACCGCCTGAAGCGTCACCCGGCGAGCCACGACTCGGAGAACGACCTCGCGAGCTCGGTGCGCAACCACTCCGGCGCCCGACGGCGGGCGCGCCGCTCGCGTGGGCAGGGTCCGGCGCGGCTCGTGTCCGTCGTCGACCCGCCCGCGGACGCCCTCCCCCTCGAACCGCTCGCGACCGAGCCGGCCGGTCCTCCTCCCGCTGCGCGCGGCACCCACCCGCACGACGAGGGCGGGGCCGCGCCCACCGAGACGGGGCCGACTCCGTCGACGCCCACCTCGCACGAGGGCGCGGTCGACGGTCCGAGCGACGACGACGCCGTCACCGAGGACGACCGTCGGGTGACCGAGGGCGCGCCGGACGACGGCCCGCAGGAGACGCCGGACGACCGGGGGGACGCCGCCGAGGAACCCGCCGAGGACGCGGCCGACCCGGTGGAGGAGCTCGACGACGCCCCCGACGCCCCCGCCGAGGACGAGGACGGGAACGAGAACGGGTCGCGCGGGCGGAAGGACGACCCCGCCGCGGCGGAGACGGGCCGCAAGCGTCGTCCGTCCGTCCCCAGCTGGGACGACGTCATGTTCGGAGCAGGCCGCCCCCGCCGCTGACGAGCCCCTCCGGGCCACGGGGAGGACGCCGGGTCCGTCACGCGGGCGGCCGCCGGCGAGAGGACGTCAGCAGCGCGGCGGGACCGGGCAGGCGACAAGGTCGAACGGCAGCGTTTCCGCCGACGGCGCGGCCGCCCGGGCCGCGCCCGAGGTCATCCGGCGCATGAAGTGGCGGCGGCAGAGGACCTCGTACTCGACGGTCGAGCTCGACCCGCCCGGCCCGTCGGCCTCCGAGGCGGTGTCGCCGACGACGACCTGCTCCCCCTCGAGGATCATCACCCCGTCGACGACGCGGGCGTTGTGCGTCCCGCGGCGACCGCACCAGCACAGGGCCTCCACCTGCAGCACCTGCACCCGGTCGGCGAGCTCGATGAGCCGCTGCGACCCCGGGAACAGCCGGGCGCGGAAGTCGGCCGTGATCCCGAAGGCGAACACGTCGATGTCGAGGTCGTCGACGATCTGCGCGAGCTGCTCGACCTGGGCGGGCGTGTAGAACTGCACCTCGTCGCACAGGAGGTAGTCGATGCGGTCGCCGGCCGTCAGCTGATCGACGACCGTGTCCCACAGGTCGAGGTCCTCCGGGACCTCGTTCGCGGCCGTCGACAGGCCCAGGCGCGAGGACAGCACGTGGTCACCGGCCCGGTCGAGCCGCGTGAAGATGAGGCCGCGACGTCCGCGTGCGCGGTGGTTGTGATCGATCTGCAGGGCGAGGGTCGACTTCCCGCAGTCCATGGTCCCGGACCAGAAGACGAGCTCAGCCATGGCCGCACGCTCCCCCGGTCACGCCGTCACCGTCAACCACGGCACGGCGACCTCGTCGTCGGTGAGGGACCCGTGGACCCCGCGCAGCGCGACGAGCTGCGGCCGCTGGCGCCGGGAGTCGACGACCGACAGCCCGGGGCCCATCGCGACGACGACGTCACCGATCCGCGCGGCCACCTCCGGCCGGACATCACCGAACCACCGCTCCGCGACGGCCTCGGCCCGCGTGCGGACCGCGGCACCCGCGCCGAACCTGCCCCGCCAGGCCGCGACGACGTCGTCGAGCGCCCCGGGGCGGACGTGGAGCTGGAGCGACCTCGGCTCACCCGCGACGAGGCGGACGCCGGCCTCGAGGTCGGGCGCGTCGGCGAGCTCGAGGCGACCGGAGTCGGGGACGTCGACCATCCCGTGGTCGGCGGTGACGTGCAGGCTCGTGCCCGGCGGGAGGCACCGGGCCAGGCGAGCGAGCTCGCCGTCGACCGCCGCCAGCTCGTCGCCCCACTGCCAGGACCCGCACCCGTGCACGTGGCCGACCTTGTCGAGGTCGCCCCAGTAGAGGTAGACGAGCGAGCGCGGCTGCTCCCGGACCGTCCGCACGGCGGCGTCGACCCGGTCGGCGAGCGAGCCCGCGGCGACGAACCGCCCACCGCGCAGGGCCGCCTCCGTCAGGCCGGAGCCGTCGAAGAACCCCGGGCCGATCCGCGTCACCGCCACCCCGTCCGCCACGGCCCGCTCGAAGAGCGTCGGGTGCGGCTGCCAGCGGCGCGGCGCGGGCCCGTGCTCCCACGAGAGCTCGTTGAAGACGCGGTCGGTGGCCGGGTCGAGCACCTCGTACCCGACGAGCCCGTGGGCACCCGGCGCCAGTCCGGTGCCGAAGGAGCCCATGGACGTCGCGGTCGTCGTCGGGAACCCGCAGTCGACGACCGACCCCGCCGGCAGGAGGGACCGCAGGAAGGGCGCGTGCCCCCCGCGCCGCTCGAGCAGGCGCGCCCCGAGCCCGTCGACGAGGACGACGACGGCGGAGCGAACCCGTGGCCCCTCGCCGTCCCCGAGCAGGCCGGCGAGGACCCGGGGCAGCACCGCGGGCAGGGACGCCTGGCCGTACCGCGGGACGACGGGGACGAAACCGGTCACGCGCCGACGACGGTCGAGAGGGTCCGGGCGAACTCCATCGCGTCGGCGAGCGCGTCGGGGCCGTCGGCCTCCGCACTGATCCGCAGCGCGATGTCGTCGGCGGACACGGTCCCCTCGTAGCCGTGGTCGGCCTCGCAGCCCGGGTCGCCGCACGTCGCGGGCATGACGTCGACCCGGTTGACCGCACCCCACCCGATCGTCAACGTCACCTCCCGACCGAGCTGGCCGGGGACGTAGCTGGCCGGGTCCGGGACGACGTGCGTGAGCATGACCGCCCGCAGCGCCGAGCGGGGCACCGACTCCGTCGTCGCGGTCGCGACCTCCGACGTCGGCCCGGCCCCCTCGGCGTGGTCGTCCGCGTGCGCGACGACCAGGCGGGTCCCGGTGAGGACGAGGACGGTGACGTGCCGGCGCACGTCACCCCGGTCGAAGGTCGTCTCGAGGTGGACCAGGTGCCCCTCGACCCGGTCCCGCCCGAGAGCGGCGCGCACGACGTCGGCGACGAGCTCGGGGTAGTAGCCCGCGCGTTCGATGGCCGCGACGAGACCCTCGGGAAGCGGGACGGCGGACAGGTCGCTCACGGGCTCGGGACGCACCGGTCCATCGTGCCACTCAGGTGAGCGTGCGGCGGCCGGGGTCGGTGCGGCGCTCGACGGCGGCGAGCACGGCGGTGGCGCCGAGCACCTCGCAGCCGCGGGCGTGGGCGACCAGCGGGTTGAGCGTCACCGACGCGAGCTCGGGCAGGTCGTCGGACATCTGCGAGACGCGGGCCACGACGTCGGCGACCGCCTCGAGGTCGACCGGTTCCGACCCCCGGTGCCCCTGGAGCAACGGCGCCGCCTTGATCGAGGTGATGAGCTCGCGGACGTCGACGTCGGTCATCGGCGGGATGCGGTAGGCGATGTCGCCCAGCAGCTCCGTCGCGGCCCCGGCGAGGCCGAAGCTGACGACGGGCCCGAACAGCGGGTCCTCGTCGCCGGTGAGGACGCAGGCCACCCCGGCCGGCGCCATCCGCTGGACGACGAAGTGGTTCGCGTCGATCGGGGCGAGCCGCGCGTCGAGGGTCGTGAAGGCCCGGCGCACGTCCTCGGGGGTGTCGAGGTCGACCCGGATGCCCTCGAGGACGGAGTGCCCGCGCACGAGCGGCGAGAGCGACTTGACGACGACCGGGTAGCCGAGCTCGTCGGCGACGGCGACCGCCTCGTCGGCGCTTCCGGCCTCCCGCACGGGCCACAGCGAGATCCCGTACGCGGCCAGCAGCTCGCCCGTCTCGTCGACCGTGAGGACGCGGCCCTCCGGGTCGTCCCCGAGCACCCGCTCGACGACCGCCCGCGCCGCGGCTCGGTCGACGTCGTGGACGACCACCGGTGTGCCCTTGTCCTTCTCCCGCCACAGCCCGTAGCCGACCGCCGCCGAGAGCGCCCGGACCGCGTCCTCGGGCATGGGATAGAGCGGGATCGCCTCCCGGGGGCTGGCGGAGTCCTCGCCCGGACGCTCGGTGAGCAGGTCGGTGGACCGCATCCCCGGGACGGCACCGGTCTCGCTCGCGTCGCGCCCCGGGTCGACGCCGCGCAGCCCGAGGAGGGTCGCGACGAACGTCTTGTCGGTCGTGGCCGCCGTCTGGCGGACCGCGTCGAGGACCTCCTCGTCGAGGGCCCCGATCGGCGGGATGAAGCACGCGACGATGCAGTCGACCGACTCGTCCGCGACCGCTGCGGCCAGCGCGTCACGGAAGGCCGCCGCGGATGCCACGGTCGACAGCGAGACCGGACCGTGCACCACCTGCAGCCCCCAGCTGACGCAGGCGTCGGCCGTGAGGGCGCCGAGCTGGGAGGAGTTGCCGACGACCGCGACCCTCGGCCCCCGCGGCAGCGGCTGGTGCACGACGAGCTGGGCGACGTCGAGCATCTGGTGGACGTTCTCGACGCGGATGACGCCGGCCTGCCGGAGCATCGAGGCGAACGCCGCCGGGCGCGCCTTCGTCGGACGGACCCGGTGCCCGGGCGGGGCGCCGAAGCTCGACACGCCCGACCGCACGACGATGACGGGCTTCGTCACCGCGAGGTTGCGCGCGATGCGGGAGAACTTGCGCGGGTTGCCCATCGACTCCAGGTAGAGACCGACCGCGCTCGTCGCGTCGTCGTCGATCCAGTACTGCATGACGTCGTTGCCGGACACGTCGACACGGTTGCCCGCCGAGGCGAACACCGAGATGCCCAGGTTGCGTGACGCCGCGGAGGCCAGCACCGCGACGCCGAGCGCACCGCTCTGGGAGAAGAGACCGAAGTGACCGGCCGGGGGCAGCTGGGGCGCGAGCGTCGCGTTGAGGCGCACGCCCGGGTCGGTGTTCGCGACCCCGAAGGAGTTCGGACCGACGACCCGCATCCCGTGCTCCCGGGCGGTCCGCAGGAGCCGGTCCTGCAGTCGCCGCCCCTCCTCCCCCGCCTCCGCGAACCCGGAGGAGATGACGAGCAGCGAGCGCACGCCGGTCCGCGCCGCCTCCTCGACGACGTCGAGCACGGCGGGTGCGGGGACCGCGACGACGGCGAGGTCGACCGGCTCGTCGATGTCGGACAGCCGGGCGACCGCCTCGATCCCGGCGATCGTCCCCCCGCTGGGGTTGACGGCGTGCACCGTGCCGGTGAAGCCGGAGTCGACGATGTGCGCCAGGAGGGAGTACCCGATGGTGCCGGGGGCGCGGCTGGCGCCGACGACCGCGACGGACGCCGGGTGCAGCAGCGACTGGATGCTCGCCGCCTCTGCCCGGTGCTCCCGCGCCAGCCGCACCGACTGGCTCTGCTCCGTCGGTTCGATGTCGAAGTGGACCATGACGACGCCGTCCTCGAAGCGCCGCGACACTTCGTACCCGGCGTCGGAGAACACCCCGAGCATCTTCCGGTTCTGCGGGAGCACCTCGGCCTCGAACCGGGTGATCCCGTGCTCCTGGGCGATCGCGGCGAGGTGCTCGAGCATGACCGACCCGATGCCCTTGCCGTGGTGGTGGTCGCTGACGTTGAACGCGACCTCGGCGCTGCTCGGGCTGACCCGGTCGTACCGTCCGATGCCGACGATCTCGTCGTGAACGAGGGCGACGAGGGCCATCCGGTCGACGTAGTCGACGTGGGTGAAGCGGTGGATGTCCTTGGCGCTCAGCTCACGGAGGGGGGCGAAGAAGCGGAGGTAGATCGACTCCTCCGACTGCTGGGCGTGGAAGGCGCGGATGAGGTCGCCGTCCGACGGCACGATCGGGCGCACGCGCGAGACGGAGCCGTCCCGCAGGACGACGTCCGCCTCGGCACCCGCCGGGTAGCCCGGGGGCAGCTCTGGGTCGGCCATGCCCCTCAGGATGGCAGACGCGTGGCGGGCCCACGGGGCACGCGCCCCTCCCGCCCGACCCGGACGGCCGACCGGCGCGCCGCCGGTCCGCCGAGCGCGGGCTGGGCGAGGATGGGCCGGTCCCCGTCCCCGCCGCAGGAGCCGCCCCACCGATGGCCCGACGCCCGAGCGTACCGCCCGCCCCGCAGATCGACGAGACGATCGTCGACATCGACGTCACGGACGAGATGCGGAACGCGTTCCTCGAGTACTCCGTCTCGGTCATCCACTCACGAGCCCTCCCCGACGCGCGGGACGGTCTCAAGCCCGTGCACCGGCGGATCCTCTGGTCCATGTCGGAGATGGGCCTGCGCCCCGACCGGGGGCACGTGAAGTCCTCGCGCGTTGTCGGCGACGTCATGGGCAAGTACCACCCGCACGGCGACACGGCGATCTACGAGGCACTCGTCCGCATGGCCCAGCCGTTCGCGATGCGGCTGCCGCTCGTCGACGGGCACGGCAACTTCGGCTCGCTCGACGACGGCCCCGCGGCCTCCCGGTACACCGAGGCGCGGATGGCCCCCGCCGCGCTCCACATGATCACCGGCCTGTCGGAGGACACGGTCGACTTCGTCCCCAACTACGACGAGCAGCTGACCCAGCCCGGGGTGCTCCCGGCCGCCTACCCCAACCTCCTCGTCAACGGGACGACCGGGATCGCCGTCGGCATGGCGACCAACATGCCGCCGCACAACCTCGGGGAGGTCGTCGCGGCCGCCCGGCACCTCATCGCTCACCCCGAGGCATCGCTCACCGAGCTCATGCGCTTCGTCCCCGGGCCGGACCTTCCCGGCGGGGGGCGCATCGTCGGGCTCGAGGGCATCAGGGACGCCTACCTCACCGGCCGCGGCACCTTCCGCACCCGGGCCACGGCCCGGGTCGAGAAGACCTCGGCCCGCCGACGCGGCATCGTCGTCACCGAGCTGCCCTACCTCGTCGGCCCCGAGAAGGTCATCGAGAAGGTCAAGGACCTCGTCCAGGCCAAGAAGCTGCAGGGGATCGCCGACATCACCGACCTGTCCGACCGGCAGGCGGGCATGCAGCTGGTCATCGAGGTGAAGAACGGCTTCAACCCCGAGGCCGTCCTTGAGGACCTGTACCGGCTGACGCCGATGGAGGACAGCTTCGGCATCAACAACGTCGCCCTCGTCGACGGCACACCGCGGACGATGGGGCTGAAGGAGCTCCTGACCGTCTACGTCGACTTTCGCATCGACGTCGTCCGGCGGCGCTCCCAGCACCGTCTCGACCGGGCGCTCGAGCGGCTCCACCTCGTCGAGGGCCTGCTCGTCGCGATCCTCGACATCGACGAGGTCATCCAGGTCATCCGCAGCAGCGACGACGCGGGCACGGCCCGCGACCGGCTCATGGTCGTCTTCGAGCTGTCCGAGGCCCAGGCGTCGTACATCCTCGACCTCCAGCTGCGCCGGTTGACGAAGTTCTCCCGCCTCGAGCTCGAGAAGGAGCAGGAGGAGCTGCGCTCGGCCATCGAGGAGCTGCGGGAGCTGCTCGCGAACGACGCCTCGCTCCGCAAGGTCGTCTCCGCGGAGCTCGCCGCCGTCGCGAAGGAGCACGGCACCCCCCGACGGACCGTCCTGCTCGAGTCGGCGGGCACGCCCGCAGCGGCCGCGCCGCTCGAGGTGACCGACGACCCGTGCTGGGTCCTGCTGTCGACCACCGGGATGCTCGCGCGGACCGCCGACGCGACCCGCCCGGGGATATCCGGCGCCCGCGTCACGCACGACGCGATCGCCTCGGCCGTGCCGGCGACGGCCCGGGGTGAGGTCGCGGTCGTCACCACCCGCGGACGAGCGGTGCGCCTCTCGGTCCTGGAGATCCCGACGATCCCCGGCACGGACGCCGCGCCGTCGCTGTCCGGGGGCAGCCCCGTCGCCGCGCACGTCGCCCTCGCCGACGGGGAGGAGGCGCTCGCGCTCGTGACGATCGACCCGGCAGCCGCGGGCCGGGCCGGCGTGGCCCTCGCGACCGCCCACGGCGTGGTCAAGCGGGTCGCTCCCGAAGCGCCTCCCGCCAGGGCGACGGACTGGCCCGTGATCACGCTCAAGGACGGCGACCAGGTGGTCGGGGCGGTCGACCTCCCCGCCGACGACGTCGAGCTCGTCCTCGTCGCCTCCGACGGCCAGCTGCTCCACTTCCCCGCGTCCGCCGTCCGTCCGCAGGGCCGGTCGGCCGGCGGCGTCGCCGGCATCAAGCTCGGGCCGGGGGCGAGGGTCGCCGCGTTCGCCGCGGTCTCCCCCGCCGAGGAGAACGTCGCCGTGACGATCGCGGGCAGCCGGGACGCCCTCCCGGGCACCGAGGCGGGGTCGATCAAGGTGACGCCGTTCAGCGAGTACCCCGGCAAGGGCCGCGCGACCGGCGGGGTGCGCGCGCACCGGTTCCGGGCCGGGGAGGACGTCCTGCGGCTGGCGTGGGTCGGCCCGGCTCACGCGCGCGCAGCGACCTCTGCCGGGGCCGCCGTCCGCCTGCCGGAGGCGACCGGGAAGCGCGACGGCAGCGGCGAGCCGGCCGCCGGGATCATCGCCGCGATCGGCGCGCTGCCCCCGGCACCCGTCACCGACTGACGGGCTCGACCGACCGACAGCCCCGACGACGAACGGCACGGACCGCCCGGTCCGTGCCGTTCGTCGGTCGGCGTGCTCAGCCGCCGAGGTTCTCCGGGTCCCGCATGTACGTCGACCGCGCGTGCAGGCCCCGGTTGGCCATCCACGCGAGGAACCACAGCAGGACGCCGAGCGCAAGGAGCCCGCCCGCGATCGCGTACTGGATCGCCGGGCGACCCGTGATCGGCAGGACGAAGTAGAGGCACGCGACGGCGCCGGCGACGGCCACGACCTTCGAGGTCCGGAAGTGCCGGTGGGCGACCGTGTCCTTCCGCAGGACGAGGACCGCGACGTTGACGATCGCGAATACGGAGAGCAGGAGGAGCGCTGTCGTCCCGCCGAGCTCCTTGACGACCGACGAGGCGTTCATCGTCACGACGGTGATGAGGCCGTACGCCAGAGCCGTGGTGAAGAGGATCGCGACCCACGGCGACTGGCGGCCGCTGTGCACCCGGCCGAAGACCGGCGGCAGGACGGCCTGTCGTGCGAGCCCGTACACCAGTCGGCTCGCCATGAGCATGTTGAGCAGCGCGGTGTTCGCGACGGCGAACATCGAGATGAAGGGGAAGATCGTGTCGATCGGCACGCCCGGCGCGCCCATGTGGACGACGTCGACGAGCGGGGTCTTGCTGGCGGAGAGCTGGTCGACGGGCACCACCGCGACCGCGAGGACGGACACCAGGACGTAGATGATGGCGGTGATCCCCAGACCGGTGAACATGATCCGGGGGAAGATCCTCGACGGCTCGTGGGTCTCCTCGGCCATGTTCACCGCATCCTCGAAGCCGACCATGGCGAAGAACGCGAGCGACGTCGCGGCCGTGATCGCCAGGAAGGTCGACTTGTCCGAAGGGCTGTCGAAGACGACCGCGCGGGAGAAGTCGGCCTTGCCCTGGCTCGCGGCCCAGAAGCCGACCCCGATGACGAGCAGGAGGCCGGTGAGCTCGATCACCGTGAGGACGATGTTCGCCGTGACGCTGTGGCTGACGCCGATGAAGTTGACGATCGCGACCAGCGTGATGAACACGATGGCCATCGTCAGGACGAGCCCGGAGTCCTTGGGGTCGAGACCGAAGCCCTTGGCGAAGTTCTCGGCGAACGCCTGCGCAGCGGTCGACGCGGACGTGATGCCCGAGGACATGACCGTGAAGGCGACCATGAACGTCAGGAAGTGGATGCCGAACGCCTTGTGCGTGTAGAGCGCGGCACCCGCGGCCTGCGGGTACTTCGTCACCAGCTCGAGGTAGGACGCCGCCGTGAGGAGCGCGATGACGAACGCGACGATCAGCGGCAGCCACGCGGCACCCCCGACCTCGCCGGCGACCTTCCCGACGAGGGCGTAGATCCCCGTACCGAGGATGTCGCCGATGATGAACAGGAGCAGCAGCTTGGGGCCGATGGCCCGCTTGAGCTCACCCCCGCCTTGAGTGCCGCTGGGGGTGGCGTCGGCGACCGCCGTCGCGCCGCTGTCGTTCGCGGACATCGTCGTCCCTCTCGCTCGCCTGGTGCGGGTCCGATGCCGGGGGACCGATCGATCGCCCCGCGCACCCTGTGGAGGCAACGGTAACGCCGAGGCCTGCGGGCGGGCGGGTATTGCACCCCCGACATGCGACTCGCGTCGCTTCCGCGGTTCAGCGCCGACTGCGGGTGACGTGATGGCTACTGCGCTGCGGAGTCGGCAGTACCTAGCGTCGTGAGCTGCGCGAGCAGGCCGGCCTGACCCAGGCTCAGCTCGCCGAACGCATCGGTGTCGGCCAACGGCAGGTGTCCAAGATCGAGAACGGGGACATCGACAACGCCAAGGTCAGCACGATCCGCAACTACCTGGAAGCCGTCGGCGGCTCGATGGCCATCGAGTACGTCATCGGCGACCAGCGCGTTCAGGTCGCCTGACTCTCCGCGAGGCCGTGAGGAGACGCCGTCGCCTAGGCGTCGATCCGGTCGGCGTCGAGGGTGCCCGCGCTCGAGACGATGAAGTCGCGCCGAGGGGCCACCTCGGCCCCCATGAGGAGGTCGAAGACCTCGTCCGCCGCGGCCGCGTCGGCGAGGGTGACCCGCCGGAGCGTGCGGTGCCGGGGGTCCATCGTCGTCTCCGCGAGCTGGTCGGCGTCCATCTCCCCCAGGCCCTTGTACCGCTGGATGGGCTGCTTGATCGCCCGGCCCTTGCGGTTGAGCGCGGCCACGGTGCGCCGCATCTCGGCCTCGCTGTACGTGTAGTGCAGCTCACCCTTGCGCGATCCCTGCGCGACCGTCTGGATCCGGTGCAGCGGGGGGACGGCGGCGTAGACCCGCCCGGCCTCGACGAGCGGCCGCATGTAACGGAAGAACAGGGTCAGCAGCAGGGTGCGGATGTGGGCGCCGTCGACGTCGGCGTCCGTCATGATGATGATCCGCCCGTAGCGCACGGCCTCGAGGTCGAAGGACCGGCCCGAGCCTGCGCCGACGACCTGGATGATCGAGGCGCACTCGGCGTTCTTCAGCATGTCGGTGATCGACGCCTTCTGGACGTTGAGGATCTTCCCCCGGATGGGCAGCAGCGCCTGGAACTCGCTGTCGCGGGCCTCCTTGGCCGTTCCCATCGCGCTGTCCCCCTCGACGATGAACAGCTCGGTGCCCTCCACGTCCTTGCTCCGGCAGTCCCGCAGCTTGGCCGGGAGCGTCGAGGACTCGAGCGCGTTCTTCCGGCGCTGCGTCTCCTTGTGCAGGCGTGCGGAGATCCGCGAGCGCATCTCGGCGACGACCTTCTCCAGCAGCTGTCCCGCCTGGGCCTTCTCGTCTCGCCTGGTCGACGCCAGGCGGGCGGTGAGCTCCTTCTCGACGACCTTGGCCACGATCGCGCGGACCGCCGGTGTGCCGAGGATCTCCTTCGTCTGGCCCTCGAACTGCGGCTCGGCCAGCCGGACGGTGACGACCGCGGTGAGGCCGGCGAGGACGTCGTCCTTGTCGACCTTGTCCTGCCCGAGCTTGAGCCGGCGAGCGTTCACCTCGAGCTGCTTGCGGAAGACCTTGAGCAGCGCCTGCTCGAACCCGGACACGTGGGTGCCGCCCTTGGGGGTCGCGATGATGTTGACGAAGCTCGTCACCTTCTCGTCGTAGCCGGTCCCCCACCGCACGGCGACGTCGACCGCGCACTCGCGCTCGACCTCGGTCGGGGTCATGTGCCCCGCGGCGTCGAGGACGGGCACCGTCTCGGTGAAGGTCCCCGACCCCGTCAGGCGCCACACGTCGGTCACGGACGGGTCGGGAGCGAGGAACTCGACGAACTCGGCGATCCCGCCCTCGTGGTGGAAGACCTCCTCGTGCGGCCCGTCCTCCCCCGGCGTGCCGGGCAGTCCCCGCTCGTCGCGGACGACGATCGTCAGGCCCGGGACGAGGAAGGACGTCTGGCGCGCGCGTCGGACGAGCGCGTCGACGTCGAACTGGGCGTCCTTGACGAAGATCTGCGGGTCGGCCCAGTACCGCACCCGCGTCCCGGTGACCCCCCGCTTCGCCTTCCCCACGACCGCGAGCTCGCTGCCCTGCTCGTACGGCGTGAAGGGGTTGCCGGGGTCCTTGGCACCGGCGGACCCCGCGACGTCGGAGAAGGTCCCCGGCTCGCCGCGCCGGAAGCTCATCGCGTACGTCTTGCCACCGCGGTCGACCTCGACGTCGAGCCGGGCCGAGAGGGCGTTGACGACGGAGGCCCCGACGCCGTGCAGACCACCGGAGGCCGTGTAGGAGCCCCCGCCGAACTTGCCGCCGGCGTGAAGCTTGGTGAAGACGACCTCGACGCCGGTCAGCCCGGTGCGCGGCTCGATGTCGACGGGGATGCCGCGCGCGCGGTCGCGGACCTCGACGGACCCGTCGGCGTGCAGGACGACCTCGATCCGGTCGCCGTGGCCCCCGAGGGCCTCGTCGACTGCGTTGTCGATGATCTCCCACAGGCAGTGCATGAGGCCGCGACCGTCGGTCGAACCGATGTACATGCCCGGCCGCTTCCGCACGGCCTCGAGCCCCTCGAGGACCTGCAGGTGGTGGGCGGTGTACTCGGGGGCGGACTTGCTCGTCGCGGCCTTCTTCGCGCTGTCGATCGGCACCGCAGCAGGGTAGGCGGGCGCGCGGCGGAGGCCGGGGAGGCGCGACGGAGGGACGGTCGACGACCGCGGCCGCGCGGCCGGTCCTACCCGGCGGGAACGAACCGGCGTGCTTGACTGTTGACCACCCTCGACGCAGGATCGCCCGCCCGGCATCCTGCGGCGAGAACGAACCACCGAAGGAAGGCGCACCATGAACACCGCGATCGCAGCACCCCTGACCGCCGCGGACCGGTGCGACCGCTGCGGCGCCAAGGCATACGTCCGCGCCCGCCTCCACGCCGGGGGCGAGCTGCTCTTCTGCGCCCACCACGGCCGCGAGCACCTGCCCCGCCTGCGCCACCTCGCCGAGATCGAGGACCACAGCGCGAGCCTGCAGGAGACGACCCCGACGGCCCCCGCCGACGAGCGGTGAACCTCCTCGCGACCGCGGGGCCCGACCCCTCGCAGGTCCTCCCGTGGGTCGCGCTCGTCATCTACGTCGTCGGCCTGGCCGGGATCGTCATCCCCGTGCTGCCGGGGCTCATGCTCTGCGTCGTGGCCGTGCTCGTGTGGGCGATCGGGGAGAACGACGTGGCAGCCTGGCTCACGCTCGCCGTCGTCGCGGCGCTGTGGGCGCTCGGGATGGTCCTCCAGGTGACGATCCCCGGGCGCCGCATGAAGCGCCAAGGGGTCGGCGGCTCGACCCTGCTCGTCGGTGCGCTCGCGGGCATCGTGGGCTTCTTCGTCATCCCGGTCGTCGGGCTCCCCGTCGGTTTCGTCCTCGGGGTCCTCGGCGTGGAGTACACGCGCACCCGCGACCTCGGACGGGCGTGGTACGCGACGAAGCGGGCGCTCGTGGGCGTGCTGCACTCGATGGGGATCGAGCTCGGGACAGCCGTCGTCATCGGCGGCGTGTGGGCGACCAGCGCCTTGGCGTTCTGAGCCGCCCGCTCACCAGCCGTTGCGCCGGCGCTCCCAGCGGTCCTCGAGCATCGACATGAACTCCGAGCGGCTCCGGTCCCGTCGACCGGCACCGGGTCGCCCGGTCCGTCGCGACACCGTCGGCCGACCCGTGTCGTCCAGCGCCGACAGCGTCTGCGGCACCGGGGCGAGCGCGAGAACGGCTCCGGCGACAAGCAGCGCGAAGCCGATGCCGCCGAGCCAGACGAGCTGGGCGTAGACCCCGACGGCCACCAGCACGAGCCCGCCGACCGCGCCGAGGAGCCCTAGCAGGTGGGTGCGCCCGAGGCGGGCCCGCCGCGTCGGTGTGGAACCCCGCATGCTGCTGGCGAACCGAGGGTCCTCCGCGATGAGCGCCTGCTCCATCTCGTCGAGCATCTGCTGCTCGCGCTCGGACAGCGGCACGGGGACCTCCTCGTCGTCCGTCGTCGGTTCGGGAACCTCAGGATAGGCCGGGACCCTGACGACGGGAAGACGGCCGCCCATCGCCGAGGAGGCTGGCGGGCCGGACCGCGCCCGAGCCGAACCGTTCCCCGATGCGGTCCGCGGCGCGCTCGGCGTCCCGCCACCCGTGCTCGGGCTCGTCGAGGGTGACCTGCACGGGCGTCACGGACGCGTCCGAGAGCTGCTCGAGCCGGACGCCCAGGAGGCGCACGGGTCGGCCGCGCGGTGCGAGCTCGGCCAGCAGCGCCGCCGCGGTCCGGTGCACCGTGCGGGTGCTGTCCGTCGGCACCTCGAGCGTCCGCGACCGGGTCACCGTCGTGAAGTCCGACCAGCGGACGGACAGGGCGACGGTCCGCCCGAGGACACCCTGCGCCCGGGCCCGCGCGCAGGTGCGCCCCGCCAGGGCGAGCAGGGCACGGTCGAGGTCGTCGGCGTCGGTGAGGTCGGTCTCGAAGGTCCGGTTCGACCCGATGCTCTTGCCCGCGCGCTCGGGCTGCACCCGGCGCGGATCCCGGCCGTCGGCCAGCTCCCTCAGGTGCGCGGCCGCGGCGAGGCCCACGGCGCGCTCGAGATCGGCCCGGCGCGCCGTGGCGATGTCCGCGACCGTCCGGATCCCGGCGGCGACGAGCCGCTCCTCGGTCCGGTCCCCCACGCCCCACAGCGCCCCGACCGGCAGGCTGCGGACGAAGGTGACGGCCTCGGCGACGGGCACGACGATCATCCCGTCCGGCTTCGCGAGCCCGGAGGCGATCTTGGCGAGGAACTTCGTCGGAGCCACCCCGACGGAGCACGTGATCCCCTGCTCGTCCTCGACCCGGGCACGGATCGCCGCACCGATCGACGCCGGGTTCCCCAGCAGCCGGATCGCCCCGGAGACGTCCAGGAAGGCCTCGTCGAGCGAGAGCGGCTCGACGAGCGGCGTGACGTCGTGGAAGACGGCCATCACGGCGCGGGAGATCTCGGCGTACAGAGCGTGCTCGGGCGGCAGGACGACCGCCTCCGGGCACAGCCGGACGGCGCGGGCCATCGGCATCGCCGAGGTCACCCCGTGCGCCCGCGCCTCGTAGGTGGCCGAGAGGACGACCGACCGGCCCGAGCCGCCGATGATGACGGGGCGGCCGTGGAGCTCCGGGCGGGTGCGGAGGGTCGCCGACGCGTAGAACGCGTCCATGTCGACGTGGAGGATCGTGCACCCGGTGTCGTCGGGCGGGTCGGAGCTCTCCCGAGGCGGCGCGACGAACCGGCGCCGACTCACGTCGCCCCGCTGCGCCGGGGGTCAGTCACGGCTGGCGATGACGTGGACGCTCGTCCCGATGCCGGCGAGGAACGCGGTGTCGGGGTCGGCGAGCACCGCCTCCTCCAGCTCGAGGAGGGCGGCACGGGCGGCGTCGGAGTCGAGGAGGGCGGACGGCACGAGGTCGCTGAACATCCGCACCCCTTGGACCTGCTCGACGGTGAAGCCGCACCCGTGCAGGAGCTGTTCGAGCTCGGCCCGGTGGAACCTGCGCGGCAGGGGGTCCTTGGGCCCGTACCGGCCGTCGGGGTCGGTGACGACCGACCGGGCCTGACCGAACTGACCGGCGAGCACCCGCGCGAGCACGGCCGCAGCGCGCTGGGCGGTGACGAGCGAGAGGTGGGCGCCGGGACGGAGGACGTCGGCGATGCGGGCGATGGTCGTCTCCGGGTCGTCGACGACCTCGAGCGTGCCGTGGCAGCAGACGAGGTCGACGCCCTGCAGGTCCCCCAGGCCCTCGAGGGTCTCGGCGTCCCCCTGCACGGCCGTGACCCGGCTGCCCGCGCTCGACTCGGCCGCGCGCCGCCGCAGGGAGGCGAGGGCGTCGAGGTTGGGGTCGACGACGGTCACCGTGTGGCCGCGCTCGGCGAGGGCGACGGCCAGACCGCCCGTTCCGCCGCCGAGGTCGAGCACCCGCAGCGGTCGGCCGATGTCCTGCTGGCGTCCGGCGACGAGGGCGTCGATCGCCCGCCAGACCGCTCCTGTCCGCAGGCCCGTCTCGACGCCGCCGCGTCGCTGCTGCCGTCGCTCCGTGGTCACCCTCGTCTCCTTCGCCGCGCTCGCTGCCACCCTAGGCCCGTCCCCCGACGCGGACGCCGCGCGCCACCCGCAGCGGCGCGAGCGGCAGCGTCCCGGCGACGGGTGGGGGTACCTCCAGGCGGCCGGCGACGAGCGTGACGAAGTCGGAGGAGCCACGCAGGAGGTCGTCGACCTCGCGCGGCGACGCCGGCCGGCTCACGCCGAGGTCGCGCAGGTCGGCGTCGGAGAAGTACCGGGCCCACTCCCCCAGCTCCGGCGCGACGTCCGGCAGGACCTCCCACACCGCGTCACCATCCACCCGGGCACGTCGACCGCCCGCGAGGACCTCCGCGGCGGCCCGACGCGCTGCGATGCGAGCGTGCAGCGCCCGTTCCAGCGGTGAGCTCGTGGCCCCGGCCGCCCTGAGGTGCTCGCCCGCGGACTCCAACGGCAGTCCCATGCTGCTGCTCCGATCCCGACCCGCCCGACCGATCGAACACATGTTCGATCTGGGGCCGATCGTACGGGTCGGCGCGCCCGGACGCCAGCGGGGCCGGCGTCAGCGGTCCCCGAGACCGAGCGCGCCGTGGACCTCGAGCGTCGCCGTCGACCGGTTCATCGTGATGAAGTGCAGCCCGGGTACGCCCTCGTCGAGAAGTCGCTGGCACATCTCGATGGCGATCGCGATCCCCTCGGCCCGCACCGCGGCGGGGTCGCCCTCGACCGCGTGCAGCCGCTCCACGGTGGCCGCCGGGATCGGGGTGCCCATGAGCTCCGACATGCGCCGGATCTGCTTGAGGTTGGTGATCGGCATGATCCCGGCGGTGATCGGCAGGTCGACGCGCGCGTTCACCCGGTCGCGGAGGGCGAGGTACGTCTCGGGGTCGAACACCATCTGGGTGACGGCGAAGGAGGCACCCGCCTCCGCCTTGCGGACGAGGGTCTCGACGTCGGCGTCGAGGTCGGCGGACTCGGGGTGGACGTCGGGGAACGCGGCGACGCCGATCTCGAACCCGCCCCGGCGCGCGATGAGCTCGACGAGCTCGGAGGCGTACGTCAGCCCTTCGGGATGGGCGGTCCACGTCGCGCGGACGTCGCCGGGCGGGTCGCCACGCAGGGCGAGGACGTGGTCGATGCCCGCGTCGGCGAACTCGTCGAGGACGTCCTCGAGCTCGCGGACCGACTTGCCGACGCACGTGAGGTGCGCCATCGCCGTCAGGGAGGTCCGCCGCGAGATCTCCTCGGTGATCCGCACCGTGCGGTCCTGCGTCGTGCCGCCCGCGCCGTAGGTCACCGAGACGAAGTCCGGCGAGACCCGCTCGAGCCGCCGGATCGCCTCCCAGAGCACGTCCTCACCCGCGTCGTCCTTCGGCGGGAAGAACTCGAAGCTGACGGAGACGTGGTCGGCGCGCAGGCGGGCGGGGATCGTCTCGGGCTCGGGCTGCGACATGGGCGCGATCCTAGTGACGAGGCCGCCACGTAGGCTGGGCGCGACCCGCCCTGCGTGCGGGTCGTGACCCACCTCACCGGCCCCGGAGGTCTTCGTGACGCACCCGCTCGACGTCGCCGACCTGCGCCCCCGGGTCCAGGCGTGCCTCGACGGCGAGCTCGTCACCCAGCGCACGGTCCTGGCCGAGCTCGGCCCGGACGTCCTCGAGCTCGTCGATGCGATCGCGCGGCTGCTCGCCGGCGGCAAGCGGCTGCGCGCGGCCTTCCTCCACTGGGGCCTGCGGGGTACCAACCCCGACCTCGGGGCCGGGGCGGGCGCGGTCCGGCTCGCGTCGAGCATGGAGATGTTCCAGGTGGCGGCGCTCATCCACGACGACGTCATGGACGACAGCGACACCCGCCGCGGACAACCGGCGGCCCACCGGGCGATGGCCAGGCAGCACGTCGCGCGCGGCTGGCTCGGGGACGCCGACCGCTTCGGCGCCGCGGGGGCGATCCTCGCCGGCAACCTCTGCCTCACGTGGGCGGACGAGATGTACGCGACCTCCGGGCTCCCACCGGAGGCACTCGCCCGGGGCCGGGCGACGTTCGACCGGATGCGCACGCAGCTCATGGCGGGGCAGTTCCTCGACGTCGTCGAGTCCGTCCGACCGTGGGACGACATCTCCACGAACGAGCGAGCAGCACGGGCGCACCACGTCATCCGCTACAAGAGCGCGAAGTACTCCATCGAGCACCCGCTCGTCATCGGCGCCCGCGTCGGTGGGGCCGACGAGGCGACCGTCTCGGCGCTCGGGGCCTACGGGCTGGACCTCGGGCACGCCTTCCAGCTGCGCGACGACGTCCTCGGCGTCTTCGGTGACCCCGCGATCACCGGCAAGCCCGCGGGTGACGACCTGCGGGAGGGCAAGCGCACCGTGCTCGTCGCCCGGACCCTGGAGCTGGCGGGCGCGACCGAGGCAGCGGCCCTCGTCGGCGCGCTCGGCACGGAGCTGGACGAGGAGGGTGTCGAGCGCGTGCGCGAGCTCATGGCCGGTTCCGGCGCGCTCGCGGCCGTCGAGGCGGAGATCGCACGGCTCGCGGGCTCGGCGCGGGCGCACCTGGCGGCGGCCGACATCGACGCCCAGGCGCGCGGCGTGCTCGGCGACCTCATCGACGTGACGACCGCCCGGTCGAGCTGACCGTGGGTCGGCGCCCTGCCGACCGCCATCTCACCAGGCCGACTCCATCGCCCGGCGGCGCACCTCGGTCTTGAAGCCGGCGCGGATCGCCGCCGCCGGATGGGGTCCGGCCGGCAGGGTGGCGTCCGGGGTGAGGAGCCAGCGCAGGATCTCCTCGTCCCTCAGGCCGGCGTCGCCGAGGACGGTGATCGTGCCGCGCAGGGCCGCGAGGGGTACCGGGCGCTCGCCGGCCGCAGGCGTGTCCGGGATCCGGCCGTGGAGGTCGGGCTCGGGGGCAAGGAACTCGGCCGGGACGGCGAGGACGCTCCGCTCCCCGATCCGGCACGCGACGAGGTCCCGGTCCTCCAGGAGCCGGCGCGCGTCCTGCAGGCGCATCCCCAACCGCTCGGCGAGGTCCGGCATGGTCAGCCACTCGGCGGACAGGCTCTCGAGCGGCGCGTCGGTCGGATCGGTCGTCGGCACGCCGCGACGCTACCGCAGCGCGTGGCGCTCACCGGGGTAGCGTCGCGCCGAGCGCGCACGTCACACGGGCACCACCCGTCACGTGCCCACCCGACCCAGGAAGCGACCATGGCCCCCGTTCTCCCGCCCGCGACCGTGCCCCCCACCGTCGACCTGCCCGAGACGGCCCCCGTGCTGGCGACGCACGACGACCGCCGCTGGACCCGGCACACGGTCCGGCCCGGCGAGACCCTCTTCGGCATCTCGATGCGCCACGGGGTCGACGTGGCGACGCTCGTCCGGCGCAACGATCTCGGCTCGCGGCGGATGATCATGACCGGGGAGGTGCTCGAGGTCCCCCTCCGGGGCGCGGCCCGGGCGACCGCCGCACGTCCGGCGTCCCGCTCGTCGTCCCGCCCGGTGACCAAGACCCGCGCCCCGGGCTCGGTCCACCTCGTGCGCCCCGGCGACACCCTCTCGGGCATCGCCGCCGAGAGCGGGACGACGGTGGCGCGTCTGGCGAAGCTCAACGGCATCTCCCCCAGCGATCCCCTCGCTGTCGGCCGACGTCTGCGGGTGCCGGGCACCGCGGCGCGCTCGACCTCCCCCCGGTTCGACAGGGACACCTTCGAGGGCCGTGACTACCCCCGCGCCGTGGTCGCCGCGGCCGAGCGGAACCGACGGGCGCTCGCGGGCCGAGAGGTCCCCAGCAGAGACGCGGTCCGGGCGATGATCGTCCGCACGGCGCGCGCCCACGGGGTCGATCCCCGGCTCGCGCTGGCGATCGGCTACCAGGAGTCGGGCTGGGACCAGCGGCAGGTGAGCGTCGCGAACGCGGTCGGGGTCATGCAGGTCGTGCCGAGCACGGTGGAGTGGACCTCGCAGCTCGCCGGGCGTCGCCTGGACCCGCTCGAGACGCAGGACAACATCACCTCCGGCGTGGTGCTGCTGCGCGTCCTCACCCGCTCCGCGGACACCCGGGCCGAGGCGATCGCCGGCTACTACCAGGGCCTGGCCTCCGTCCAGCAGCACGGCCTCTACCCCGACACCCGCCGGTACCTCCGTCGGGTCGAGCGGCTGCGCCGGTCGATGTGACTCGGAGGACCGGGGCCGACGAGAGGGGCCGCAGCGAGCTCGCAGCGACCGGCCTGCTCGTCGCCGTCACCGCCGTCTGGGGGTCGACGTTCTTCCTCATCCGAGACCTCGTCCGGGTCGTCCCGAGCGCGGACTTCCTCACCGTCCGGTTCGCGATCGCCGCGATCGCGATGGCGCTCGTCCTCCACCGACCCGTGCGGGAGCTCGACCGCCGGGACGTCCTCGTCGGCATCGGGCTCGGCGCCCTGTACGGAGCCGCCCAGCTGCTGCAGACCGTCGGGCTCGAGCACACCTCGGCGTCGGTCTCCGGCTTCATCACGGGCATGTACGTCGTGCTCACCCCCGCGATCACCGCGCTCCTGCTGCGGGAACGGATCGAGGCCTCGACGTGGATCGCCGTCGCGCTGTCGACCGCGGGCCTGGCCATCCTCTCGCTGCGCGGGGTGAGCGTCGGGGCGGGCGAGGCCCTGACGCTGGGCTCGGCCGTCGTCTACGCGCTGCACATCATCGCGCTGGGCCGGTGGAGCACGCCCGAGCGGGCCGTCGGCCTCGCCGTCGTCCAGTCCGCGACGATCGCGATCGTCTGCCTCCCCTTCGCCGCGCCCGGCGGAATCACCCTTCCCCGGGACGGCGGGCAGTGGGCCGCCCTCGTCTACATGGCTCTCGCCGCCGGCGCGGGCGCCCTGCTCGCCCAGACGTGGGCCCAGGCGCACCTCAGCGCCACCCGTGCCGCGGTCGTCATGACCCTCGAGCCGGTCTTCGCCGCACTCTTCGCGATCCTGCTCGGCGGCGAGAGCGCGACCGCGCGCATGCTTCTCGGCGGCGCGCTCGTCCTCGCCGCGATGTACGTCGCCGAGCTCGCCGGGCGGAGCAGCACGACGCCCGCGGTGGAGGACCCGCCGAGCGAGGCCCTCCACCACGACGCCTGAGGGCTCAGTCCGTCGCGAGCATCTCCGCGACGAGGAAGGCGAGCTCGAGCGACTGCTGGTGGTTCAACCGCGGGTCGCACAGGCTCTCGTACCGCTGCGAGAGATCCGCGTCGGCGATCCGCTCCGCGCCGCCCACGCACTCGGTGACGTCGTTGCCGGTGAGCTCGACGTGGATGCCGCCGGGCACGGTCCCGAGCTCACGGTGGACCTCGAAGAAACCGCGCACCTCCTCGACGACGTCCTCGAAGTCGCGCGTCTTGTACCCGGACGCCGAGGTGAAGGTGTTGCCGTGCATCGGGTCGCAGATCCACGTCACGGTCGCGCCGGTCCGCCGGACGGCCTCGACGATCCCCGGGAGCGCCTCCCGCACCCGACCGGCGCCCATCCGCGTGATGAACGTGAGGCGGCCGGGGCGGCGCTGCGGGTCGATGCGCTCGATGAGCTCGGCGACGTCGTCGGCGCTCGCGTTCTGCGACAGCTTGACCCCGACCGGGTTCTGGATCCGGGAGACGAAGTCGACGTGGGCGTCGGAGAGCCCGCGGGTTCGCTCCCCGACCCAGATGAAGTGGCCCGCGGTGTCGTAGAGGTCACCCGTGCGTGAGTCCACCCGCGTCATCGGACGCTCGTAGTCGAGGAGGAGCCCCTCGTGGGCGGCGAAGAACTCCGTCGTGCGCATCGCGTCGAAGTCCGCGCCGCACGCCGACATGAACCGCATCGCCTTGTCGATGTCGCGCGCCAGGCCTTCGTAGCGCGTGTTGGCCGGGTTGGCGATGAAGCCGCGGTTCCAGTCGTGCACGTGCCGCAGATCGGCGAAACCCCCGGTGGTGAACGCACGCACGAGGTTGAGCGTCGACGCGGACGCGTGGTACCCGTGCAGCAGCCGCTGCGGGTCCGGGGTGCGCGCCTCGGGGGTGAAGTCGAAGGCGTTGACCATGTCACCGCGGTAGGCCGGGAGCGTGACCCCGTCGCGGGTCTCGGTCGTGCTGCTGCGGGGCTTGGCGAACTGGCCGGCCATCCGACCCACCTTGACCACCGGCAGCGAGGCGCCGTACGTGAGCACGGCGGCCATCTGCAACAGCGTCTTCACCCGGTTGCGGATGTTCTCGGCGGTGACGTTCTCGAAGGTCTCCGCGCAGTCGCCGCCCTGGAGGACGAACGCCTCGCCGCGTGCGGCGGCCGCGAGGTGGTTCGTGAGGACGTCGCACTCACCGGCGAAGACGAGGGGCGGCTGGGCCGCGAGGGTGCGGCGCACCTCCTGGACAGCGGCCTGGTCGGGCCACTCCGGCTGCTGCGCGGCCGGCAGCTTCGCGTTCGCTCCGAGGCTCGCGTGGTGGTGCTCGTCGATGGTCGTCGGCGTGGTCACGCCCGCAAGGATAGGCGCGCACATCCGGCAGGCCCGACCGGCCCACCACGTGGATGGCCGGGCCGCCGTCGCCGTCACGCGGGCGGCTCGATCCCCCGCTCCATCGCGAACCGGGTCAGCTCGACCCGGTTGTGGAGGTGGAGCTTGCCGAGGATGTTCTGGACGTGGTTCTGGACCGTGCGGTGCGAGATGAACAGCAGCGCCGCGATCTCCTTGCTCCCCATGCCCGTCGCGACGTGGCGCAGGATCTCGACCTCGCGGGGCGTCAGCTCGGGGACGGGGTGCGCGTTCGAGGTCGCCGCCTGCTCCTTCTTCATCTGGCGGAACTCGCCGAGGACGAGCCCGGCGAGCCCGGGCGTGAACACGGCCTCCCCCCGGGCGGTCGCGTGGACGGCCTCGAGGATCTGCTCGCTCGAGGCGGACTTGACGAGATACCCCTGAGCCCCGGCCTTGACGGCCGACAGCACGTCCGACTCCTCGCCGCTCGCGGAGAGGATGAGGACCCGGGTGGGGACGTCGCCCAGCTCGCGCGTGACCTCGTCGCCGCGCATCTCGGGCAGGTTGAGGTCGAGCAGCAGCACCTCGGGTCGGGTCGCCCGGGTCCGCGCCACCGCCGCCGGACCGTCGCCCGCCGTGCCGACGACGTCGATGCCGTGATCGGCCAGGTCACGGGCGAGGGCGTCGCGCCACAGGGGGTGGTCGTCGGCGACGAGGACGGTGAGGGGCTTCTCCAGGGGTGCCGTCGTCGTCGGGGCCTGCTCGTCCATGGTGCGTCCTCGTCGCTCGCCGTGGCTCACGCCGGGGCCGGCGTGCGCTCCTGCGGGACCGGGACGGAGAGGGTGATCGTGCAGCCGGACCCCGGCGCCGTCGCCCAGGTCGCCCGGCCGCCGAGATCGGTGACCCGGCCGCGGATCGAGGATGCCACACCGAGGCGGCCCGCCGCCTCGGCCTCGGCGAGCCGCTGCGCCGTCGTCCCCACACCGTCGTCGCGGACGGTCAGGAGGATCTCGTCACCCTCGTCCTCGACGAGGATCCAGGTGTGAGCCCCGTCCCCGGCATGCTGCCGGACGTTGTCGAGGGCCGCCCCGACGGCGTCGCGCAGCTCGGTGCCGACGTGCAAGGGGACGATGACCGGGTCCGCGGGCCGGACGACGTCGACCCGTTCGGAGGCGAACGGGCCCAGCAGCTCACCGAGGTCGACCCTCCCCGTCCGCCCCGTGTCGTCGGCGGCGACCGCGGAGGCCTCGGGAGCCCGCGCGATGAGCGTGCGCAGCGACGACTCCGAGTCCGCGGCGAGGTCGGCGAGCTCGGCCGCCTCACCGCCGATCTCGTGACCGCGGCGGTTGATGAAGGCCAAGGTCTGGAGAACCCCGTCGTGCACGGCTCGGCTCAGGCGCTCCCGCTCGGCCATCCGTTCCTGGGCGGCGAGCGCCGCCACCATCCGCGCCTGGGTGACCCGGGCGACGTCGAAGGCCCACCCGAGGATCCCCCCGGCGAGCAGGAGCAGGACGATGCTGTGCAGGGTGGTCGAGCTGACGGACCCCGAGAGCAAGTTGACGGTCGCGATGAACACCCCGGACGCGAGCCCGCCCCGCGCGCCCCACCGGACGGCGGCCAGGAGCACGGGCGCGGCGCTCCACACCCCCGTCAGCGTCGGGACGCCCACGGCCACCTCGGAGCGGGGGTAGGCGTCGACGGTGAGCACGATGCCCAGGGCGGCGACCGCGAGGCCCGCGAGGACGAGGGGTACTGTCGCCCGACGAAGCACCGTCGCGAGCGCGGTCACGGCCGTCATGGCGACGACGGCGGCGACCGCCAGCCACGGCCGGGACATGCGGTCCTGCCACTGCCACGACACCCACGAGACGTAGACGAGGGTCATCCAGTGGTAGCCGAGGGCGCCGCCCGTCGCGGCCTGGACGAAAGCGACCTCCTGGGCCCTGCGCCCGGTCATCGCGTCAGGCGGAGCTGGCGCGCGAGCGGGCCGCAGGCTCGTCGTCGACGGCGTCGAGAGCCTGCTCGAGGTCCTCGTTCGTCCGCCCCGGGCGCGCCGCCTCCTGCAGGCGTGCGGCCTTCTCCTTGGCCGCGGCGAGGATCCGTTCCTTCATCGACGTCGCGTACATGTCGACGTACTCCTGGCCCGAGAGCTCCATGAGGGCGTACATGATCTCGTCGGTGATCGACCGGAGGACGAAGCGGTCCCCGGCCATACCCTCGTACCGGGAGAAGTCGAGCGGCTCGCCGAACCGCATCCCGACACGGGTGATGTTCGGGATGATCTTCCCGGTGGGCTGGGCCTTGTCCGTGCCGACCATGACGACGGGGATCACGGGCACCCCGGCCTCCAGCGCCATCCGGGCGACGCCGGTCCGACCCCGGTAGAGACGACCGTCGGGGCTCCTCGTGCCCTCGGGGTAGAGCCCGAGCAGCTCGCCCCGGCGCAGGATCCGCAGACCGGTGTTCAGCGCGGCCTCGCTCGCCCGGCCGCCGGACCGGTCGATCGGGACCTGGCCGACCCCGGCGAAGAAGCTGCGGGAGAACCACCCCTTGAGGCCGGTCCCGGTGAAGTAGTCCGACTTGGCGAGGAACGTGATCCGCCGCTCGCACATGAGCGGGAGGAAGAAGGAGTCGGAGAACGACAGGTGGTTGCTCGCGAGGATGGCCCCGCCCTGCCGGGGGACGTGCTCGCCACCCTCGACCCACGGGCGGAAGAGCACCCGCAGCAGCGGACCGAGCAGCACGCGCTTCAACGTCCAGTAGAGCACCTGCCCGCACCTCCGCGCCGAGACGTCGACCCGGGCCCGACCGGCCGGTCGGTCCCGCCGGAGGCACTGTAGTGCAGGTCACGTCGTCGGCGAAGGAGCCGTCAGGCCGGGGCACGGCGCGTGCGAGGATGAGCGGCGTGGAGCAGGCCCGCAGGTCCGACGACGACGAGGAGATCCGACGGCGGTTCGACGCGATCGTCGGTGACTGGGACGTCCCGATCGAGCCCGAACCCGACGGGGCGCCCGAGCCGGCGAGCGGGATCCGTTCCCTGCCGGTGGCGCCGGGCGTCGACGCCCCGTGGCGGGGCAGCACCGGATCGCTCCTCGACGGGGTCCTCGCCGCGGGGGTGGACGACGACGAGGACGGCGCAGCCCATGACGCGGAGTTCGTCCCACCCCGACCGGCCCTCCCCCCGGCGAGCGACACGGGGTTCTGGGTCGCGACGATCGGTCTCGTCGCGGGGCCGGCGCTCCTGCTCTGGGTCGCGTTCTTCGACCCGGGCGCCTCAACGTGGTGGATGTGGCTCGGCATCGCGCTCGCCGCTGCCGGGTTCGGCGTCATGGTGATGCGCCAGCCGCGTCACCGGCAGCCCATCGACGACGACCACCCGGACGGCGCACGCGTCTGACCCGGGGCTCAGGCGCGGCGTCGCGCGATGGTCCCGTCGGCCTCGTCGTCGTGGACCGGGATGGGCCCGTCGTGGTTCGCCGCGGCGGCCTCGTCCTCCGCGCCCTCGGCGTCCTCGGCCCCCGGCACGACGATCTCGGCGAGGGCGGCGGCCACGGCGGTGACGAGATCCACCGCGGCCGTGACGACGGCGGCGCGGGTGCGCGGCGAGACCCGACCGGCGGCGCTCCGGGCGCGGCAGAGCGGACATGCCGAGCAGGGTGCCGTCGGGTCGTCGGTCATCGGGGCCACCGGGCGGGATCAGGGACGAGGTCGAGGGTGAGCCTGCCGCCCGCGAGGCCGGCACGCTCGACGGCGCATCGTCTCAGGCCCGGCGGGAGGGGCACCACCCGCATCGTGCCGTGGGCGGACAGCTGCAGGGCGTCGTCGTGACGGGACAGCTCGACCTCGTCCGCGGTCACCTCGGGCAGGTCGAGGACGAACCGGTACCCGGTTCCGACACGCTCGACCGTGGGCTCGACCCGGGCCGCGGGTTCCCGGCGCGCCGAGGCGGTGACCCCCCGGCGGGCGAGCCCGTCCGCACGTCGCGGCGCCGCCGGCGGAACGACGTCGGGACGGAGGCCGTGGACACCGAGCGCCGCCGTCAGCCCCGCGCCGTTCGACGGCAGGACCACCCGCACCGAGTCGACGACGGCGTTGCCACGCCTCAACGTCGCCTCGAGCGCGTCGAGGTCGGCCGCGACGGCGACCGGATCCCCCAGGTCCGCGGACCGGGCGAGCACCCCGCGAAGCTGCCGGACGATCCCGGGTCCGACGGAGACGGCCTCGAGCCACATGAGGAGGTCATCCTCCGTCAGGGCGAGGACCACCGCACCCTCGGCGGCGGCGTCGACGGCCTCGAGCAGGGGCACCGCGTCGAGGAGACGAGGGCTCATCGCGGCGCGGACCGCTGGCCCGTCCGCGCCCAGGCCGACCGTCGCCGCCTCGAGCAAGGCCGTCCCGGCGCCCTCCGGCCAACGCGCCACGTCGGTCCAGACGACCCCCGGGCCGATCGGGTCACCGCTCGGATCGGCACCCGGGAGCGCCGCGCGCACCCCGTCAGGCCGGTGCCGGTCCCCCCGGGTGAGCAGCGTCGCGCCGCCGTGCCGGTCAGCGCTCAGCACCGCGCTCCGCACCGCACGCGACACGGTCTCCCGGCGGTCGGGGCCGATGTGGACCTCCAGCTGGGTCACTCCGTCAGGGACTCGACGCGCTTCTTCAGGTTCTTCAGAGCCGTGTCGATGATGACCTTCTCGGCCTTCCGCTTGAGCATCCCGAGCATGGGGATGCGGACGTCGACGGTGAGGTCGTAGGTCACCTCCGTGCCGCCGTCGTGCTGGGCGAGGACGTACGCGCCGTCGAGCGCCTTGAGGACGGTCGCCTCGACGAGGTGCCAGGAGACCGTGCCCGTACCGTCCTCGGCGACGTCCCAGTCGTAGTCGAGGACGTAGGTGTCCTTCACCGCCGCGGCGTCGAGGGACATCCGGACCTGGTCCGGCCACCCGTCCCCATCCTCGGCGAGGATCTCGATCTCCGTGAACTCGGGCGCCCACTCCGGGTAGGACTCGAGATCGGCGATCACGTCGAGGACGGCCCCGGGATCGGCGGCGATGACGATGCTGGAGCGGGTGCGTTCGGCCATGACGAGAGGGTATCCGCCTCGAGGGCGTCCTTGACGGCATTGAGGACGATCTTGAAGCGGCGTCGGTGCGCGGCGACCGCGGCCCGCGCGGACCGGGCGGTCAGCGCCCGCGTGGTCCCCCGGACGTAGTGGTGGACGATCGTCCCGTCGTCGAAGGGCTCGAGCCAGACCTCGGCCACCCCGGTGATCCGCCCGGCGACGGCGTAGTGCCGGCCCTTGTGGCCGCGGTCACGGGTGACGCTCACCTCGTGCCCCGGCCACACGAGGGCATCCAGACGCGGGTCCTCGAGGACGGCGCGCAGCACGGTGGGCCGAGCACGCACGAAGGACTCGTCGACGAGGTCCACCACGTGGTCCGACGGGGTCCGGAGAGGGATGGGCACGGGTTGATCGTCTCAGGTCGCGAGACCCCTGCGACCGGTTCCATCACGGAATCGACGCGAAGACCCGTTCCCGGTTCCCGACCGGTAATGTGTGCACCGGCCGCACGTCGATCAAAGGAGACCCCGTGCAGGAGAACGTGACCCCAGCCCTCACCACCGGTGCGCCGGGGGACAGCCTCGCCGACCTGCCCCACCGCAACGCGGAACGGGCCCCCGAGCGTGTGGCCTTCAGCAAGCCGACCGACGACGGCGGGTGGACGGACGTCACGACCACGCAGTTCCGTGACACCGTCGACGCGGTCGCCAGGGGCTTCGTGGCCGCCGGGATCCAACCGGGCGACCGCATCGCGATCATGAGCAAGACCCGCTACGAGTGGACGGTCGTCGACTTCGCGGCGTGGACGGCCGGCGCGGTCGTCGTCCCGGTCTACGAGACGAGCTCCGCCGAGCAGGTGCAGTGGATCGTCGAGGACTCCGGCGCCGTGGCGATCGTCGTCGAGACGCCGGGCCACCTCGCGGTCGTGGAGTCGGTGCGCGACGCGCTCCCGACGCTCGCGCACGTCTGGCAGCTCGACGCGGGTGACCTGGAGACGCTCGCCGCCTCGGGCGCCGGCATCGGCGACGCCGAGCTCGACGCGCGTCGCGACGCGCTGGGCCGCGACTCGATCGCGACGATCATCTACACCTCCGGGACGACCGGCCGGCCCAAGGGCTGCGAGCTCACCCACGACAACTTCCTCGGGCTGGTTGAGAACACGGTCAGCCGGCTCGGCGACGTCGTCTCCGCCGAGGGTGCCTCGACCCTGCTCTTCCTCCCGCTGGCGCACGTCTTCGCGCGCTTCATCGAGGTGCTCGCGGTCGTCGGCGAGGCGCGGATGGGTCACAGCTCGAACCTGGCGAACATCCTCGACGACTTCGGGGCGTTCCGGCCGACGTTCATCCTCGCCGTCCCCCGGGTCTTCGAGAAGATCTACAACAAGGCGCAGGAGCAGGCCCACGCGAGCTCGAGCGCCAAGGGCAAGATCTTCGACGCGGCGGCCGCGACCGCGATCGCGTGGTCCGAGGCCGTGGACACGGGCCGGGTGCCCTTCGCCCTCAAGGCGCGGCACGCCCTGTACGACAAGCTCGTGTACTCGAAGATCCGCACGAAGATGGGCGGCCAGACGCGGTACGCCGTCTCGGGCGGCGCGCCGCTCGGTACGCGCCTGGGGCACTTCTTCCGCGGCATCGGGGTGACGATCCTCGAGGGGTACGGCCTCACGGAGACGACCGCCCCGATCACGGTCAACGTGCCCGACCGGGTGAAGATCGGCACGGTCGGCCTGCCGCTGCCGGGATGCGGTGTCCGCATCGCCGAGGACGGCGAGGTCCTCGCGCAGGGCGTGAACATCTTCACCGGTTACCGCAACAACGAGAAGGCGACGGCGGAAGCCATCCGTGACGGCTGGTTCCACACCGGGGACATCGGCGAGCTCGACGAGGACGGCTACCTGACGATCACGGGCCGGAAGAAGGAGATCCTCGTGACCGCCGGCGGCAAGAACGTCGCCCCGGCCGTCCTCGAGGACCGGCTGCGGGCCCATCCGCTCGTGTCGCAGTGCATGGTGGTCGGCGACCAGCGTCCGTTCATCGCCGCGCTTGTCACCCTCGACCCCGAGATGCTTCCCGGCTGGGCCGCCAACAACGGCCTCGAGGGGATCTCGATCGAGGACGCCCGGACGAACGAGAAGGTTCTCGGAGCCATCCAGGACGCCGTCGACGACGCGAACAACGCGGTCTCCAAGGCGGAGTCGATCCGCAAGTTCATCGTCCTCGAGGGCGACTTCACGGAGGACTCGGGTCACCTCACGCCGTCGTTGAAGCTCAAGCGGTCCGTCGTGATGCGCGACTACGCCAACGCCATCGAGGACATCTACGGCTGATCCCTCCCGCACCGCGGGGCGTCGCAGCGGGGTGGCACCGACCGGGTGTCACCCCGCTGCGGCGTTCCGGGTCGCCCACGGCTCGCGGCGGGCGACCGCGCCGGCCGCCTCCCTCACCGTGACGAGCCCCGCCCTGGCGAAGAGATCCACCGCGTGCGCCTCGAGGGCGTCGAGGGGGACGGTGGGGCCGGTCAGCGCGAGCCCGATGACGCAGTCGTCGCAGCGGTGACCCCGGACGGGGCAGCTGTCGCAGTCGATGATCATGGCGGCCTTCCTTCGTCGCGGCGCCGGGGCGCCGGCCGGTCCTCCACCGGCACCGACGACGCTACGGACGACCACCGACAACGCCCGACGACCTCGCGTCGGACCATCGAGAGGGCACGTGCGACCGCCGTCGACCGGTCCGGCCCGGCGTGGGTCCGTGGCGTTGTCGGCCCCCTCTCCTACGGTCGTCGGCATGCAGATGGTGCAGGACGTCCTCGACCTGGGCACCGCCCTGTCGGAGACGACCTTCGTCGTCGTCGACCTCGAGACGACAGGCGGCAACCCGGCCGAGTGCGGGATCACGGAGATCGGCGCGGTGCGGGTGCGGGGCGGGGTCGTCCTCGGGGAGCTGCAGACCTTCGTCGACCCCGGGTGCGCCATCCCCCCCTTCATCCAGACCCTGACGGGGATCACCGACGCGATGGTCCGGGACGCGCCCCGGATCGACGCGGCGCTGCCGGCCTTCCTCGAGTTCGCCCGCGGGGCCGTCCTCGTCGCGCACAACGCGCGCTTCGACATCGGCTTCCTCAAGGCCGCTGCCGAACGGACCGGCACCCCGTGGCCGGGCTTCCAGGTCCTCGACACCGTGCACCTCGCCCGCCAGCTCGTGACCAAGGACGAGGCCCCCAACCACAAGCTCGCGACGCTCGCGAGGGTCTTCGGTGCGTCCGTGCAGCCGACCCACCGGGCGCTCGACGACGCCCGGGCCACGGTCGACGTCCTCCACGGCCTCATCGAACGGGTCGGCACGCTCGGCGTCTCCAGCCTCGAGGAGCTGCGCAGCTACAGCGCGCGGGTCCCGGCGTCGACCCGGCGCAAGCGGCACCTCGCCGACGGCCTGCCGCGCTCCCCCGGCGTCTACGTGTTCTCCGACGACGCGGGCACCCCCCTGTACGTCGGCACCTCCGGCGACATCCGCACCCGGGTCCTCACGTACTTCACCGCAGCCGAGCGCCGGCGCCGGATGCGGGACATGGTCGCCCTCGCCACCTCGGTCACCCCGATCGTCTGCGCCACCGGGGTCGAGGCACAGGTCCGGGAGGTCCGGCTCATCGCCGAGCACCGGCCGCGGTTCAACCGCCGGTCGACCCGCCCGGACAGGGCGGCCTGGGTCCGGATCACCGACGAGCCGTTCCCCCGGCTGAGCATCGTCGGCCGGGTGCGCGCCGGCGACATCCACGTCGGGCCCTTCCCGTCCCGCGCGGTCGCGACGGAGGCGGTCGAGGCGCTGCACGAGGCGGTGCCGATCCGCCGGTGCACGACCCGGATCTCCGCCCGCACACCCCCCGGCGGCGCGTGCGCGCTCGCCGAGATGGGCCGGTGCGTCGCACCGTGCACGGGTTCGGTCGACGTCGACGAGTACCGGGCCGTCGTCGACGACATCGTCACCGTCATGGCCGGCGACGCGTCGTCGGTCGTCGAGGCCCTGACGGCACGCATGGCCGAGCTCGCGGCGTCCGAGCGGTTCGAGGAGGCAGCGACCGTCCGTGACCGCACCCTCGCCCTCGTCCGCGGCGCGTCCCGGGCACAGCGGATCGCCCCGCTGGCCGCCAGCCCCGAGCTCGTGGCTGCCCGGCGGCTGCCCGCGGGCGGCTGGGAGGCGATCTGCGTGCGGCACGGCCGGTTCGCCGCATCCGTGTCGGTCCGTCCCGGGGTCGACCCCGTCCCGGCGATCGACGCGATGCGCGCGACCGCGGAGGTGGTGCCGGTACCGGACACCGTCCTGGGGGCGACGATCCCGGAGGAGACGGACATCCTCCTGCGGTGGCTCGAGCAGCCGGGGGTACGCCTCGTCCACCTCGACGGGGTGTGGGACTGCCCCGTCGGTGGCGCGCAGTCCGCATGGGCCCGGCTCGAGCCGGTGGCCCAGTCCGCACGCGGCGCCGTCGGCTTCGCGTCCTGACCGGGTCGCTAGGGTGGAACGGTGATCACCGCCATCGTCCTCATCAACGCCGAGGTCCACCGCATACCCGAGGTCGCCGAGGCCATCGCCGGCCTCGACGGGGTCACCGAGGTCTACTCGGTGGCGGGCGACGCCGACCTCATCGCGATGGTCCGGGTCCGCGCGCACGAGGAGCTCGACGACGTCATCGCCGGCCGCCTCAACAAGGTCGACGGTGTCGTGGGCACGAGCACGCACATCGCCTTCCGGACCTACTCGTCGCACGACCTCGAGGCCGCGTTCAGCCTGGGTATCGAGTGACGCGACCGCGTCCGGGCGCTCGGCTCAGGACGAGGCGATCGCGGAGCTGACCGTCACCCACCGCTCGAGCTGCGCGGTGGCAGCGCCGGAGTCGATCGCCTCCTCGGCCCGCTCGATCCCCGCGCGGATCGCCGCGTCGACGTCCGCCACGGGCGCGCCGTCGGCGGCCGCGAGCGCCAGCGCCGCACCGGCGTTGAGGACGACCGCGTCGCGGACGGGCCCCCGTTCACCGGCCCACGTGCGCCGGGCGACGTCTGCGTTGTAGTCGGCCTCCCCGCCGACGAGCGCCTCGCGGGGGCTGATCGCCAGCCCGAGGCGGGCGGGGTCGACGACGTGCTCGCTCACGTGACCGTCGACGACCCACCACAGGCGCGAGGTCGTCGAGGTCGTCAGCTCGTCGAGGCCGTCGTCCCCACGGAAGACGAGGGCCTCGGCGCCCCGGTCTGCGAACACCCCGGCCATGAGCGGCGCGACGCGCGGGTCGGCGGCACCGATGGCGCTGAAGCGGGGCTGAGCGGGGTTGGTCAGGGGGCCCAGGACGTTGAAGGCCGTCGGGACCCCGAGCTCCTTGCGGGCCGCGGCGGCGTGACGCATCGAGGGGTGGAACGTCTGGGCGAAGCAGAAGGTGATTCCTGCCTGCTCCGCGACGGCGACGACCTGCTCCGGGGTGAGCCCGAGGACGACGCCGAGGTGCTCGAGGACGTCGGCCGTCCCCGTCGTGCTCGAGGCCGACCGGTTGCCGTGCTTGACGACCCGGACCCCGGCCCCCGCGCACACCACCGCTGCCATCGTCGAGATGTTGACGGAGTTCGAACGGTCCCCGCCCGTGCCGACGATGTCGAGCGCCGGCCCGTCGACCTCGATGCGTCGCGCGACGCCGAGCATCCCGTCGGCCAGCGCCCGCAGCTCGGCGACCGTCTCCCCCTTCGCGCGGAGCGCCACGAGGAAGCCGGCGACCTGCACCGGGGTGGCCTCCCCCGCCATGACCCGGTCCATCGCCCAGCGGGTGTCCTCCGGAGGGAGGTCCTCGCCCCGCAGGAGCAGCGAGAGCAGGTCCGGCCAGGTCGTCATCGTCGTGCCGGTGCGCGTCGCGTCGCCGGTCACGCGCCCAGGGACCGGGCGAGGCCGGCGACGACGTCGGCGATCTCCACGCCGTCGATCGGGTGCGAGGCGACCCCGTCGGCGAGGGACCACGTCGCGAGCCACCCGTCCTGCGGACGGCCGGTGATGACGATCACCGGAGGGCAGTCGGGGACCTCGGCCTTGAGCTGTCGGCACAGGCCCATGCCGCCGACCGGGTTGGCCTCGCCGTCGAGCACGACGAGGTCGAAGGCGCCGCTCTCGACCGCCTCGAGCACGGCGGGCGCCGTCGCGCACTCCCGCCACGACGCGACCTCGACGTCGCGCGCCGGCCGCCGGCCGACACCGACCCGCACCGCGTCCCGCGTCGTGATGTCGTCGCTGTAGAGCACGACGTCGACGCTGCGCACCGCGGCCGGCGTGGCGCCGGGGCCGGACGGCCGGACGGGGGTCGACGTCGGGTGTGCGGGGCTCGCGGTCATGCGCGCGATCGTACCGATCTCACGGGGCGACGCACCGAGTCGGGGGGTGGGCACGACTTTCCCCACCGGTACCGACATAATGGCGCGCGTGACATCCGTACCCGCCGCGCAGCCCGCCACCGCGCCCGCGCATCCGACGACCCCCGCCGTCGATCTGTCGCGCCCGCCGTCGACCGGTCCCGTCACCCGCCCGGACCTCGTGTCCGTGGGCACGATCGTGTGGCTGTCGAGCGAGCTGATGTTCTTCGCCGGCCTGTTCGCGATGTTCTTCACGATCCGCTCGCAGGCGCCCGAGCTGTGGGCCGACCGCTCCGAGATGCTCAACGTGCCGTTCGCCGCGGCGAACACCTTACTGCTCGTCCTCTCGTCGGTCTGGTGCCAGCTCGGCGTGTGGAAGGCGGAGAAGCTCCAGCCGTATCGGACCGGGTCGCTCCTGCAGGTCGGCTCGTGGGGCATGCGCGAGTGGTACGTCCTGACGTACATCTTCGGCGCGATCTTCGTCAGCGGTCAGGTCCTCGAGTACGCGACGCTCATCAGCGAGGGACTCACCCTCAGCTCCGACGGGTACGGCTCGATCTTCTACCTCACGACGGGCCTGCACGCGATCCACGTCAGCGGCGGCCTCATCTTCTTCCTCCTGATCATCGGCCGGACCTTCACCTCCCGGCGCTACGGCCACCACCAGGCCTCCGGGGCGATCGCCGCCTCCTACTACTGGCACTTCGTCGACGTGGTGTGGATCGGTCTCTTCTTCTGCATCTACATCCTGAAGTGACCCTCCCCTCCCGCCGCCGACCGACGACAGGAACCTCGTGAACGCCCTGACCAACCGACGCCACCCCGCGGCCGTCATCCTCCTGCTCCTCCTCGGCCTCCTGCTCACGGGCACCGCCTACGCGGCCCTGGCCCCGAAGCAGGCCACCGCCGCGTCGACCGCCGCCGGCGCCGACCAGGTCGCGTACGGCAAGGAGCTCTTCGTCGCCAACTGCGCGACGTGCCACGGCAAGAACGGGACCGGCACGAAGTCGGGCCCGAGCCTGGCCGGCGTCGGCGCCGCAGCGGTCGACTTCCAGGTCGGTACGGGCCGGATGCCGTTGATGAACCCCGGCGCCCAGGCGCCGCGGGGCACGGACGTGAAGTTCGACGACGAGCAGATCGCGGCGATGGCCGCCTACGTCGCGTCCCTCTCGCCCGGTCCGGCCGTCCCCGAGGCCAAGTGGCTCGACGCGAAGGCCGGTGACCCGGCCCGCGGCGGCGAGATCTACCGCGTCAACTGCGCGATGTGCCACAACGCGCGCGGTGCGGGCGGTGCGCTGACCCGCGGCAAGTACGCGCCGCCGCTCATCGGCGTCGAGGAGAAGCACATCTTCGAGGCGATGGAGACCGGCCCGCAGTCGATGCCCGTCTTCAACGACAAGAACCTCTCGCCGGAGGACAAGCGGGACGTCATCGCCTACCTCAAGAGCATGGACGAGGAGGGCAACCCCGGCGGCCAGGCCCTCGGCTCCCTCGGTCCCGTCTCTGAGGGCATGTTCGCCTGGATCTTCGGCCTGCTCATCCTCGTCGGTGCGGCCGTCTGGCTCGGCCAGAAGTCCGCCTGACGCACCCGCTCCCCTGAAGAACGCAGACAGGAACCCCGTATGAACGAGCAGGACCGACCGGCCGAGGGCGGCGCGCGCGCGGTGAGCCCCGGCCACGGCGCGGCCATCCCGACGGGTGACGTCGTCGCCCACGAGCCCGCCATCGGCACGCCCGAGCGCTTCGAGAACCCCGGCCTGCCGGCCCACGTCCACCGCCTGGCAGACACGGATGAGAAGGCCGCCAAGCGCGCCGAGAAGCAGGTCGCCGGCCTGTTCCTCCTGTCGATCCTCGGCACGCTCCTCTTCCTCGTCGCCTACTTCATGTTCGGGACGGACGAGCAGACGTGGGTGCCCGGCATCGGTCGCACGAGCGTCTCGAACGTCCTCCTCGGCACCGGGCTCGGTCTGTCGCTGCTCGGGATCGGTCTCGGTGCCGTGCACTGGGCCAAGACGCTCATGCCCGACACCGAGGTGATCGAGGAGCGCCACCCGCTGCGCTCGAGCGACGAGGCTCGCGCCGGCTTCGTCCAGACCCTCACCGAGGGTGGCGAGGGAGCCCAGCTCAAGCGGCGCCCGATGGTCAAGTACACGTTCGGTGCTGCGATGGGCCTCTTCGCCATCCCGCTGCTCGTCCAGGTCGTCGGCAGCCTCGGCCCGATGGGTGAGGCCACCGAGGACCTCCGCCACACCTACTGGAACGGCAAGAAGCGGCGCGACGGGTCGTACGCGTTCAGCAAGCCGCGCCTCGTCCGTGACCCCGAGAACACCCCCATCCGGGCCTCCGACGTGACGATCGGGTCCGTCTTCCACGTGCAGCCGGAGGGCCTCCTCGACGAGGAGCACCACGTTCTCGACTACAAGGCGAAGGCCTCGGTCATCGTCATGCGGCTCGACCCCAAGGACATCAAGTCCCAGAAGGAGCTCGACTGGGGTCACGAGGGGATCGTCGCCTACTCGAAGATCTGCACCCACGTCGGCTGCCCGGTCGGCCTGTACGAGCAGACGACCCACCACCTCCTCTGCCCGTGCCACCAGTCGACCTTCGACGTGACGGACGACTGCAAGGTCGTCTTCGGCCCGGCGAAGCGGCCGCTCCCCCAGCTGCCCATCACCGTCGACGACGAGGGCTACCTCATCGCCGAGAAGCCGTTCCAGGAACCCGTCGGCCCCAGCTTCTGGGAGCGTGAGAAGTGAGCACCGTCCCTGCCAACCGTCCCGTCGACGCGATCCGCGCCGACGATGCGCCCGTCAAGCCCTCGCCGAGCGCCGCCGCCCGGCGGGCCGGTGGCATCGCTGGCTGGGTCGACGACCGCACCGGCGCCGCCAAGGGCGTCGGGTACCTCCTCAAGAAGGTCTTCCCGGACCACTGGTCGTTCATGCTCGGCGAGATCGCGATGTACTCGATGATCATCTGCCTGCTGACCGGGACCTTCCTCACGTTCTGGTTCACCCCGAGCGCCGGGCACACGGTGTACGAGGGCTCCTACGCGCCGCTGCGGGGCGTCGAGATGTCGGAGGCCTACGCCTCGACCCTCGACATCTCGTTCGACGTCAAGGGTGGGTTGCTCATCCGGCAGCTGCACCACTGGGCCGCCCTGATGTTCATCGTCTCCCTGTCGGTCCACATGCTGCGCGTGTTCTTCACCGGCGCGTTCCGCAAGCCGCGCGAGCTCAACTGGGTCATCGGCACGCTGCTGTCCATGCTGGCGCTCGTCGAGGGCTTCGCGGGCTACTCGCTGCCGGACGACCTCCTCTCCGGCACCGGTCTCCGCGCCGCCCAGGGCTTCATGCTCTCCGCCCCGATCATCGGCTCGTACCTCTCGTACGCGGCCTTCGGTGGCGCGTTCCCGGGCGAGGACATCATCCCGCGCCTGTACTCGGTGCACATCCTGCTTCTCCCGGCCCTGCTCATCGGCCTGTTCACCGCCCACATCGTCCTCGTGGCGCTGCAGAAGCACACGCAGTACCCCGGCCCGGGCAAGACGAACGACAACGTCGTCGGGTATCCGGTCATGCCGGTGTACGCGGCGAAGGCCGGCGGCTTCTTCTTCATCGTCTTCGGCATCCTCGCGCTCATCTCGGCGCTCGTGCAGATCAATGCGATCTGGGTCTACGGCCCGTACGACCCGAACGCGACGACCGCCGGCGCCCAGCCCGACTGGTACATGGGCTTCGCCGACGGCGCGCTCCGCCTCCTCCCGGGCTGGCTCGAGTTCACCACCTTCGGCTACACGTGGAGCCTCAACGTCGCGATCGGCGCGCTCATGCTCATCCCCGTCATGTACGGCCTCATGGGTGCCTACCCGTTCCTCGAGGCCTGGGTGACCGGCGACAAGCGGGAGCACCACCTTCTCGACCGGCCCCGGAACATGCCGGTCCGTACGGCGCTCGGCATGGCGGCCATGACCTTCTACGGCGTGCTGCTGTTCGCCGCGAGCAACGACATCATGGCGATCAAGTTCAACCTGTCCATCAACGACATCACGAACCTGTTCCGGATCTCGGTGTTCGTCCTGCCGGTCATCGTCTTCTGGGCGACGAAGCGGATCTGCATCAGCCTCCAGCGGGCCGACCGGGACAAGGTCCTCCACGGCCGCGAGACCGCACGGATCATCCGTACGCCCGAGGGTCGCTTCTTCGAGGCCCACGAGCCGCTCGACGAGTACACCCGGTGGAACCTCGTCCAGCACGAGGCGCACGTCCCCGTCGGGATCGAGGCCCCGGAGGACGGCAACGGCGTCTCGCGCCGCCGCCAGGGTCTGGCCAAGCTCCGGTCCCGTCTGTCGCACTTCTACTTCGCCGACAGCATCGACCCGGTCACCCCGGCAGAGCTCGAGGCGGCCCACCACGACCACGGCGGGCACGACGGCGACAGCATCGAGCACCAGCACCGCGAGGCCGTCGCCTCGGGCAACACCGCTGGCGAGCGAGGCCTGGGTCGCGACTGACGAGCGACCTCGCTCCCCGACCGGTGCCCCCAGCGCGATCACGTGCTGGGGGCACCGGCGTGTGGCCCTTCGGCCGGGACACCGCGCTCAGGCCCCGAGCAGCTCCTCCCACCGGGCCTGCACTGCGGCCGCATCGTCCTCCGAGGCTGCACGGATCTCGAGGATCTTCGTCCGGCTCGTCGCGGCGCCGTCGACCGCCCTCTGGGTGACGGAGACACCCAGCACCGGTGGGTCGTCCTCCCCGTACCGACCACCGACCCGCGTCCGTGAGGCACCGGGTCGGACCCGGACGGCGATCCGGACGGTGGTCATGACCCGATGATGGCAGGCTGACGCCCGTGCCCACCGACGACGACCGTTGTGCCTTCCTGGGCAGGCAGGCCTTCGAGCAGGCGGTCTCGGCCGCCCTCGACGAGGTCCCCTCCGAGCTCATGGACCTCCTCGACAACGTCGTCTTCCTCGTCGAGGACCACCCCGCCCCGGATCTTCCGCCCGACCTCCTCGGCATCTACGAGGGCCTGCCGCGGACGGAGCGCACCGACCCGTGGGGCGCCGTCCTCCCGGACCGGATCACCGTCTTCCGGGTCCCGACCCTGGCCACGTGCCGCTCCTCCGAGGAGGTTCAGGACGAGGTCGCCGTGACCGTGGTGCACGAGATCGCGCACCACTTCGGTATCGAGGAGGACCGCCTGCACGCCCTCGGCTGGGGCTGACCCGGCGCCGGGTCCCCGGAGGACAGCGCGCCGGAACGAGACGTGCCCAGACCGCGTCAGCGCAGGGCGCTGCGCTTCTGCCACTCGGCCCACGAGTACTGCCAGACCCCGATGCCCTCCGTCGGCTGGAAGACGCGCGAGGACCCCGTGAAGTCGACGACGTCACCGATCATCGAGTTGTCGAACATCCACTTCGCGTTCTCCGGCGCCATGTTGACGCACCCGTGCGACACGTTCGACGAGCCCTGCGAGCCGACGGACCACGGGGCGGAGTGGAGGTACTCCCCCGTCCACGTCACCCGCATGTTCCACCGCGTGTCCAGCTTGTAGTAGCCGGGCTCGCCCTTCTCGATGCCGACCGTGGCCGAGTCCATCGTCACGGTCGGCTCCTTCGACATGACGACCTTCACCCCGGAGCGGGTCTCGGTCTCCGGCCCGGGACGGCCCGTGCTCACCGGGATCCGCCGAACGACCGCGCCGTCGCGCTTGACGGTCATCACGTGCTTGTTCATGTCGACGAGGCTCGTCATCGAACGGCCGATCGTCATCGTCCCACCGTCGTCGTTGGCGACCCATTTGTCCTTGCCGGTCTGGAACCCCGTGAACGGCGTCCGCACCGTGACCTTCGTCCCTGGCTGCCAGTACGTCTTCGGGCGCCACATGAGCTGACGGTCGTCGAGCCAGCCCCACGACCCCTCGGTCCTGGGGGTCGTCGTGATGCGCACCCGCTTCTCGATCTCGCGTCGCATCGCGGGCGTCTCGACCGGGGAGTCGAACTGGACGGTCGCCGGCATGCCGGTCCCGACCGTCGAGTCACCGTAGGGCAGGGAGTACGTCGCGGTGACCTTCGGCGTGCGGGTCGTGAACGATCCGGTGAAGGCCGCGGGGGTGCCGTCGGTGCCCGTGGCCCGTACCCGCACGGTGTAGGTGGTGCTGGGCTTGAGGCGAGCCCCCTCGGTGCTGCGCCACCGCGCACCGTCGATCGAGCCCGGGACCTTCGTCCCGCCCGGGTCCGTGACGCTCACCGAGTCGAGGTCCCCCATGACGACGGTGACGGTCACCGGGTCGGTCGGCAGCGCGCCGATCGACCCCTTCGCCGGTGTCATCCCGATCTCCGGGGGCGTCGGCTCCGGCGTGGTCGACGTCGACGTCGTGGACGAACCGGTCGCAGGACTCCCCGACCCGCTCGGCACCGCGCTGCACGCAGCCAAGGCCACCGGCAGGCCGAGCAGACCGGCGACGATCGCGGCGACTGCCGCCGAGCGGCTGTGCGCCCGGCGACGTCCGAACGGCATACTGGCTGCCGACCGGGCGGTGCCCACCGTCAGAGCGAGTGCTTTCCCGTGTAGGACTCGAACGTCCAGCCCAGGAGCGCGACGAGACCGACGACGGCGCCGATGATGAAGAACCACCACCCCACGGCGACACCGAGGGAGAGCATCGCCGTTGCCAGCGCGAGCCAGAGCGGCCACCAGCTGCCCGGCGAGAAGACGCCGTACTCGCCGGCCTGCTGGGCGATCTCGCCGTCGGAGTCGTCCTCGGGACGCAGTCCGAGACGTCGACCGGTCGCGTGCAGGTACCCCGCGATCATGTAGCCGAGACCGGCGCACAGGCCCATGCAGGCGACCCCGACCGGCTCGCCCCACCCGGTGACGACGCCGTACACGATCGCCACGATGACGAAGAACGTGCCGATGACGGCGAAGAGATCGCGCTCGACCTTCATCGGTCAGGCCTCCTTGTGGTGGGCGGCCGTGCCGCCGCGGGTGGTGCGGGTCGCCGGTGCGACGCTCGGCTCGACCACGTCGCCAGCGAGGTCCTCGCCGTGGTGGAGGTCGAAGGCCGGACGCTCGGAACGGATCCGCGGGATGGAGTCGAAGTTGTGCCGCGGCGGCGGGCACGACGTCGCCCACTCGAGCGAGTTGCCGTAGCCCCACGGGTCGTCGACCGTCACACGCTCGCCGTACTTCGTCGTCTTCCAGACGTTGTAGAAGAACGGCAGGAACGAGACGGCGAGGACGAACGAGCCGATCGTCGAGATCTGGTTGCCCAGCTGGAGCCCCTCACCGGGCATGTAGTCGGCGTACCGGCGCGGCATGCGCTCGGCACCCAGCCAGTGCTGGATGAGGAAGGTCGTGTGGAAGCCGATGAACAGCAGCCAGAACTGCAGCTTGCCGAGCTTCTCGTCGAGCATCTTCCCCGTGAGCTTGGGCCACCAGAAGAACAGGCCGCCGAAGAAGGAGAAGACGATCGTCCCGAAGAGGACGTAGTGGAAGTGCGCGACGACGAAGTACGTGTCCGACACCTGGAAGTCGAGGGCCGGGGCCGCGAGGATGACGCCGGTCAGACCACCGAAGAGGAAGGTCACCAGGAAGCCCATCGCCCACAGCATCGGCGTCTCGAACGTGAGCTTGCCACCCCACATCGTGCCGATCCAGTTGAAGAACTTCACGCCGGTCGGGACGGCGATCGCCATCGTCATGATCGCGAAGAAGGGCAGCAGGACCTGCCCGGTGACGTACATGTGGTGGGCCCAGACGCTCACCGACAGCGCCGCGATGGCGATGGTGGCGAAGACGAGCGTCTTGTACCCGAAGATCGGCTTGCGGCTGAAGACCGGGATGATCTCCGAGATCACGCCGAAGAACGGCAACGCGAGGACGTACACCTCGGGGTGCCCGAAGAACCAGAACAGGTGCTGCCAGAGCACGGGTCCGCCGGTGGCCGGGTCGAAGATGTGGGCGTCGAACTTCCGGTCCACCCCCAGGCCGATGAGCGCGGCCGCGAGGACCGGGAACGCCATGAGGACGAGGATCGAGGTGATGAGCACGGTCCACGTGAAGATCGGCATCCGGAACATCGTCATGCCCGGGGCGCGCATGCACAGGATCGTGGTGATGAAGTTGACGGCACCGAAGATCGACGAGAAGCCACCGAGAGCGAGGCCGAAGACCCACAGGTCACCGCCGAGGCCGGGGCTGTAGTCGGAGTTCGCCAGCGGCGTGTACGCGGTCCACCCGAAGCCCGCCGCGCCCTGGGGGGTGAGGAAGCCGGCCGAGGCGATGATGCCGCCGAAGAGGTAGAGCCAGTACGCGAACATGTTCAGCCGCGGGAACGCCACGTCCGGCGCACCGATCTGCAGCGGCATGAACGCGTTCGCGAACGCGGCGAAGGCCGGGGTCGCGAAGAGCAGCAGCATCACCGTGCCGTGCATGGTGAACAGCTGGTTGAACTGCTCGGGGTCGTCGACGACCTGGAGCCCGGGCGCCCAGAGCTCGAGGCGGATCAGGAGAGCCATGATCCCGCCGATGAGGAAGAAGATGAACGAGGAGATGAAGTAGAGGTTGCCGATGACCTTGTGGTCGGTGCTCGTCAGCCACTTCACGACGAGCGAGCCCATGCTCGACTCGCGCTTCCTGCCGATCGTGGCGCCGACCGGCAAGCTGTCGGGCCCGAGGCTCTCGCGTGCGACGGTCATTCGTTGCTCCCGGTGGTCGTGAGCTCGTCCCGGTCGGCCGGGGCGATGGGCTCGCGGTTGACGTCGTTGCCGAGCGTGCCGGTCTGGCCGCGCTTCTCGAGGTCCTTCATGTGGGCGTCGAACTCCTCGCGCGAGACGACCTTGAGGCGGAAGAGCATCTGGGCGTGGTAGGAGCCGCACAGCTCGGCGCACTTACCGATGAACTCGCCCTCCTCGGTCGGCGTCACCTGGAAGGTGTTGACGCGGCCGGGGATCATGTCGAGCTTCTTGAGGAACTCGGGGACCCAGAAGGAGTGGTTGACGTCGCGGGCCGTCAGCTGGAACTCGGTCCGCTCGTTCACCGGGATCCACAGCTCGGGCAGCTGCTGCTCCGCGGCGGGCCTACCCGTGAGCTGCGCCTGCGTGCCGGCCTCGTGGACGTTCTCGGACGTGTAGTTGAAGTCCCAGCTCCACTGCTTCCCGACGACGTTGACGACGTTGTCGGGCTCGGTCTCCGTGCCCATCGCGGTCGCGGCCACCTTGTTGTTCCAGAAGAACAGCGCGGCGAGCGCGAGGATCGGGACGATCGTGTAGAGGATCTCGAGCGGGATGTTGTACTGCAGCTGCTCGGGCAGCGTCTCGTCGCCCTTCTTCTTGCGGTACATCGCCCAGCACCAGAAGGAGAGCGCGAGGACCAGCGCGCCCACGAGGAGCGCGGCGATCCACGTGTACACCCAGAAGTTCCGGATGAGCTCGGCGTCCTCGGTGATGGGGCGGGGCAGGTAGCCGTCCTCGACCCTCGTGTTGACGCCGACCGCGCCGCACGCGGTCATGAGGACGGACGCCAGTGCGAGACCGCCGGCAGCGCGCAGCGCCCTCGGACGGTGTGGCGTGTCGAGATCGGGACGACTCAACGGGCACCTGCTTCTGGATCGGGCGGACGGGAGACGAGCAAACGCTACCGCAGCAGCGGGATCGGTCGACGGCGGGGGACGGGCGCGTCGTCCTGCCGGAGCGCCTCGCCCGGCGAACGGCCCGCGGCGGGGGCCGGACCCTCAGCGGGGCGACGGTCCGTGGCGCACGACGTCGAGGGGCGGCGCGGCCAGGGCGTCGGCGAGGCGTCGCCGGTACTCGCGCCGAGGCACATCGACGACGCCCAGGGAGGCGAGGTGGTCGGTGCGCCACTGGACGTCGACCAGCCGCCGGGGATCGCCGTCCGCGCGGACCATCTCGACGAGGGCGACGAGGGCCACCTTCGAGGCGTCGGTCGCCCGATGGAACATCGACTCCCCCGCGAACAGCCCGGCGACCGCCACCCCGTAGAGGCCACCGGCGAGCTCCTCGCCGTCCCAGACCTCCACGCTGTGGGCCCAGCCGAGACGGTGCAGCCGACCGTAGGCGGCGGCGATCTCCGGGGTGATCCACCGACCGTCCCGGGCCGGGTCGGCGCACCCCTCGAGCACGGCCTCGAAGGCGGTGTCGACGGTGATCTCGAACCGCCGCACCGACCGGCGCAGGCTCCGGCTCACGTGCAGCCCGTCCAGCGGGAGGATCCCTCGCGGGTCGGGCGACCACCAGCCCAGGGGCGGTCGCCCCTCGTCGCCCAGCCCCATGGGGAAGAACCCCGCCCGGTAGGCCGCGATCAGCGTCCCGGGGTCGAGGTCACCCCCGGCGAACGGCCGCTCGTCGCCGTCCTCGAGGACGAGGGCGTCGAACGGCCACGCGGACGGCGGGACCTCTCGGGGCGGGAAGGGGACGCCCGGCGACACCGGTCAGGGACGCGGGAAGGAGATGACCGAGCGGAGCTCCTCGGCGGCCTCGTCGCCGTGGACCCCCGCGAGCCGTCCGAGGAACTCGTCCCCGGTCAGGACGTACTCCTGGGTCCCCACCGTCTCGAGGCACTCCGTGGCGAGCGCCGTGCCGAGCTGGGCGCACCGCTCGTGCGACAGCCCGTGCGCGAGACCGGTGAGGAAGCCGGCGCGGAAGGCGTCGCCGACGCCGGTGGGGTCCGCGACCGACGCAGCCGGCACCACGGGCACCTGGACCGGCTCTTCACCGCGGGTGACGACCGACACCCCGTCGGCGCCGCGGGTGATGACGCGGGTCGTCACCCGCTCCGCGATCTCCTCGGCGCTCCAGCCCGTCTTCTGCTCGACCAGGTGCGACTCGTACTCGTTCGTCACGAGGTACGTCGCGCCCTCGATGAGGGAGCGGATCATCGGCCCGTCACCCCACGCGAGCTGCTGGCTGGGGTCGGCGACGAACGGCAGGGACCGGTCGCGGCACTCCTGCGTGTGCCGGACCATGGCCTCGGGGTCGTCCGGGCCGATGAGCACGAGGTCGAGGCCGCCCAGGCGGTCGGCGACCGGCTTGAGCTCGACCTCCCGGGCCTCGGACATCGCGCCCGGGTAGAAGGTCGCCATCTGGGCCAGCTCGGTGTCGGTCGTGCAGACGAACCGCGCGGTGTGACGGGTGTCGGAGATCTTCACGGACTCGCAGTCGACGCCGTGGCGCTCGAGCCAGCTGCGGTAGTCATCGAAGTCGACGCCCGCAGCACCCACGAGGGCGGGGCGCTGACCCAGGCTCGCCATGCCGAACGCGATGTTGCCGCCGACACCGCCGCGCCGGATCTGGAGGTCGTCGGCGAGGAACGACACCGAGATCTTGTCGAGCTGCTCGGCGACGAAGGAGTCGGCGAACTTCCCGCCGAAGGTCATGAGGTGGTCGGTCGCGATGGACCCGCAGATGGCGATGTGCACGCCGGGGATCGTAGCGAGCGCCGCAGGACGGCACGCACGACGGCGCAGCTACCGCGGGTCGGCGCGTGTGTCCTGGATCACATCGGAGTACGGTGCCGGGGCATGAGCGAGAACGAGCCCACTCCCATCGACGCCCTCGACACCGGGACCGTCACCGACCTCGCGGACGACTGCCGACGGATCGTCGCGGCGGGCCGGCTGCGCCGTACCCCCGCGCGCCCATGGACCCCGCGCTGCGTCACGGAGGACCCGCGGACGCTCGAGAGCGCCGCCGACTGCGTCGCCGACCTCGACGCGTTTCGGGCCTGAGTCGGGCTCAGCCACGGCGTGTCCACGCCGCGGGAACGACGCCGACGACGGATCGGCTCAGCTGAAGGAGTCGCCGCAGGCGCACGAGCTGCCCGCGTTCGGGTTGTCGATCGTGAAGCCCTGCTTCTCGATCGTGTCCGCGAAGTCGATGGACGCGCCGTCGAGGTAGGGAGCGCTCATCCGGTCGACGACGACCTCGACACCGTCGAAGTCGCGGACCAGGTCGCCGTCGAGGGTGCGCTCGTCGAAGTACAGCTGGTAGATCAGGCCGCTGCAGCCGCCCGGCTGGACGCCGACGCGCAGGCGCAGGTCGTCCCGACCCTCCTGCTCCAGGAGCGACCTGACCTTGCCCGCGGCGACGTCGGTCAGCGTGACGCCGTGCGTCGTGGCGGGAGCCGTGTCGGTGGTCGGCGTGGTCTCGTTCTGGACGCTCATGGGAGCCCCTTCGGATCGTGGGTGTGCGGGTGTGTCCAGCGGCGTCAACGCGACGGCGGGTGCCGCTGTTCCCGCGACCGAGGATACGCACCGGTCGGTCACGACCGGTGCGGGCGGTCACCGCCGGGGCGACCAGGTGCCCGCGACGGCCGCGGCCCGCGCACGGAGCGTGCCGACGGGGTCGGCCATCGCCGCCTCCACCTCCTCGGGCGTGACGGCGACGGGGTAGCACCCGTTGATCCCGACGGCCATCGTCTCGCGGCGCCCGACGAGCGCCTGCCCCGGGACGACGACGACGGGCGTGGCGGTGCGTTGGGCCCGCTGCGCCACCCCGGCGACGACCTTCCCGCGCAGGGACTGCCAGTCCAGGCAGCCCTCCCCCGTGACGACGAGGTCTGCGGCCGCGAGGACCTCGTCGACACCGAGCTCGTCGAGCACCATCGCCATGCCGCTGCGCCGCACGGCGCCGAGGACCAGGAGCGCGTAGCCGATCCCCCCGGCGGCACCGGCGCCGGGCTCGCGATCGAGGCGGCGTGCTCGACCGGTGAGCAGGTCCCGCTCGGCCGGAAGGCTGCGGCCGACGACCTCGTGCCACCGGCCGAGCGCCCGCTCGAGGTCCTGGGCGGTCTGCGGGTCCGCCCCCTTCTGCGGGGCGTAGACGGCGCTCGCCCCCTGCAGGCCCAGGAGCGGGTTGTCGACGTCCGTCGCCGCGATGAGCTCGACCCCCGCGAGACGGCGCCGCACCTCGGCGATCCGCGGGAGGGCGTCGTCGGGCAGGTCGGCCAGGCCGAGACCGCCGCAGCGCAGGACCGGGTCGTCGCCCGCCCCGAGAGCCGCGAGCATGCCTGCTCCCCCGTCGTTCGTCCCGCTCCCGCCGAGGCCGACGACGATGCGCCGAGCCCCTGCCGCGAGGGCTGCGTCGAGGAGCATCCCCAGGCCGGCTGTCCCCGTCACCCGGGGGTCGCGCTCGGCCGCACCGAGCAGGTGCAGGCCGCACGCCTGGGCTGATTCGATCCATGCGGTCGGCACGCCCTCGCCGCCGTGCCCCTCCCCCGTGAGGAGGATCAGCGCGGGGACGTCCCGACCGAGCGGGTCGGAGACGGTGACCGCGACGGTCTCCCCCGCCGGACGCCCCGGACCGCCCGGGGCGAGCACGTCGATGAAGCCGGGGCCGCCGTCCGACAGCGGCACGAGGGTGAGCAGGTCGTCCGGCGCGCGCTCGCGCCAGCCGGCTGCGATCGCCTCCGCGGCCTGGGTCGCCGTGAGGGTGCCGGTGTAGCAGTCCGGGGCGATGAGCACGTGCATCCGCCCACGGTAGCGAGCCGGACCCTGCCCGCCGGGGTCAGTCCGAGCCGCGCGGGCCGGTCGGGAGACGACCGAGACGGGCCAGGAGCAGCGCCTCGGCGACGCAGACGCGCTCGAACTCACCGAGGTGGAGCGACTCGTTCGCACCGTGCGCCCGGGTGTCGGGATCCTCGACCCCCGTGACGAGGATGGCGGCCTCGGGGAAGCGCTCGGCGAACGCGGCCACGAAGGGGATCGACCCGCCGCACCCGATCTCGACCGGCGCGGCGCCCCACGCGTCGGCGAACGCCGCGCGGGCCTCGTCGTGGGCCGCACCGTCCGTCGCCGCCGCGAAGCCGGGCCCCTCGTCGGAGAGGGTCACCTCGACGGAGGCGCCCCACGGCGCCCGCGACAGCAGGTGCTCCCGGAGCGCCTCGAAGGCACGGCCGGGGTCCTGGGTGGGCGCCAGACGCATCGACACCCGTGCGCGGGCCGACGGGACGAGGGTGTTCGAGGCGGCCTCGACGGCCGGGGCGTCGAGGCCGATGACGCTGAGCGCCGGACGCGTCCACAGCCGCGAGAGGATCGAGCCTGACCCGATGAGGGCGGTGCCCTCGAGCGCACCGGACTCGGCCCGCAGGCGCGCCTCGTCGTAGTCGAGGTCGGCCGCCTCGGCGTGGTCCAGCCCCGCCACCGCGACGTCCCCGGCCGCGTCGTGGAGGGTCGCCAGCAGGCGGCAGAGCGCGGTCAGCGCGTCGGGCAGCGGACCACCGAACATCCCCGAGTGGACGCCGTGGTCGAGCGTGGAGACGGTGATGTCCGCGCGGACGAGGCCGCGCAGCGTCGTCGTGAGCGCGGGCGTGCCGACCTCCCAGTTCATCGCGTCCGCGAGGACGATGACGTCCGCGTCGAGCCGGTCCCCGTGGCGCTCCAGCACGGTGGCGAGGGAGTCGCTGCCGACCTCCTCCTCACCCTCGACGAACGCCGTGACCCCCACCGGCAGATCACCGGCGTGGGCTCGCAGGGCGGCCACGTGCGCCATGATGCCGGCCTTGTCGTCGGCGGCGCCGCGGCCGTACAGCCGACCGTCGCGCTCGGTCGGCTCGAACGGGTGGCTGTCCCACTCGGCGGCGTCGCCGGGCGGCTGGACGTCGTGGTGGGCGTAGAGGAGCACCCGCGGCGCGCCGGCCGGGCCCTCGCTCCGACCGATGACTGCGGGCCGTCCCCCGTCCTCCCGGACGATCTCCACCTCGAGGCCCTCGGCGCGCAGCAGGCGGGCGGTCACCTCCGCCGACTCCTCGACGCGCGCCTGGTCGAAGCTGCCGAGGCTGACGCTCGGGATCCGGGTGAGCGCGCGCAGGTCGTCGAGGACGGCAGGCATGAGGCCGACGACCCGCTCGCGGATCGCGGCGGTCTCGGCGGGGGTGAGGGTCGGCTCCGGCATGGCCGCGACCCTATCCGCGGTGTCCTAGCGGGTACGGGACCTATGGTTCTCCCCGTGCTGGGACGTAGGAAGACGGAGAAGTCGGGATCGACCGGGGCCACCGCGGCGGGTCGTGCGCGGACGGCGGCGCCGGTCGACGCCGATGCCGCCCACCCCCGCCGGGAGGGCGCGAAGAACCGGCCGACCCCCAAGCGACGCGAGCAGGAGGCGAAGCGCCGCAAACCACTCGTCGGCAACGACCCGAAGGCGTCCCGCCGCGCCGAGGCCGAACGGCGTCGGGAGGCCATGCTCACCGGTGACGACCGCCACCTGCCCGAGCGGGACAAGGGCCCCGTCCGCCGCTACGTCCGGGACGTCGTGGACGCCCGGTGGAGCCTCGGCGAGCTCGTCCTGCCCCTCATGATCCTCGTGCTGCTCTTCTCCGTCATCGCCCGCGGCTGGGCGACGTACGGCTACCTCCTGACCTACGGCCTGCTCGTCGTGGCGATCATCGACGCGATCGTGCTGTGGTTCCGCACGAAGCGCCGGATCCTCACGCGGTTCGGGCCCGACACGCCGCTGCGAGGCGTTGCGCTCTACCTCGTCACGCGCACCTTCCAGCTGCGGCGCCTGCGGATGCCCCGGCCGATGGTCGAGCGCGGCGCCGCCGTCGACTGATCGTCGTCGCCGCGCGCCGCTAGGGTCACGGCCATGAGCGAGCGCTACACGTGGGACTACCTGGATGCCGGCGGCGACCTCGTCACGGGGGCCGAGGGCCCCTCGCACGCGGCCTTCCCCACCCAGGCCGACGCGGAGGCGTGGTTCTCGGAGAACTGGCAGGCGTGCGTCGACGCCGGGGTCGCGGAGGTCACCCTCCGTCGGGACGGCGAGGTGGTGTACGGCCCGATGAGCCTGGCCGCCCCGGAGTGACCTCGCCCTGACGGCCGGGTCGGGACGGCCTCCCACCTCAGGCCTCGCGGACGCCCACCTCGACGAAAGGCGGCCGGACCACCTCGGCCTCGACGGAGCGACCCCGCACGTCGACGCTCACCGTGTCCCCGAGCGACACCGACCGGTCGAGCAGGGCGAGCGCGATCCCCTGCCGTCGGGTGGGCGAGAAGGTGCCCGACGTGACCACGCCGACCTCTGCGCCGTCGACGTCGACGCGGCAGCGGCTGCGCGGGATGCCCCGGCCGGTGACGACGAGCCCCCGCATGACACGACACTCCTTGGCAGCCCGCTGAGCCGCGAGCGCGTCCTTGCCCCAGAACGTCGGCTTGTCCCACCCGACCGCCCAGGACGAGCCGGCCATCACGGGCGTGATCTCCGGTCCGAGGTCGTTGCCGTGGAGCGGGTATCCCATCTCGGTGCGGAGGGTGTCCCGGGCGCCGAGCCCGCACGGCAGGCCCTCGAGCTGCGCGCCCGCGGCCATGAGCGCGTCCCACAGCGCGCCCGCGCCGTCCCAGGCGGGCACGAGCTCGTACCCCTTCTCCCCCGTGTAGCCCGTCCGGCAGACGATGAGCGGCGCGCCCTCGTGGTCCACCTCGACGAACGACATGTAGTCGTGGTCGGCCGGCAGGCCGAGGGCGCGCAGCAGCTCGTCGCTGCGCGGGCCCTGGACGGCGACGACCCCGTACCGGTCGTGGAGGTTCTCCACGGTGATGCCCTGCGGCGCCGCCGCGGCGAGGAGCTCGACGACGCGGGAGGTGTTCGCGGCGTTGGGCACGAGGAAGACGTCTTCCTCGGACCGGAGGTAGGCGATGAGGTCGTCGACGACGCCACCGTCCTCGCTGCAGCACAGCGTGTACTGGGCCTTGCCGGGGGTGATCCGTCGCAGGTCGTTCGTCAGGCACGCGTTGACGAAGTCGGCCGCTCCCGGTCCGGAGATGCGCGCCTTGCCGAGGTGGGAGACGTCGAAGACCCCCACCCGCTCCCGGACCGCGGTGTGCTCGGCGACGACGCCCCCGCCCGGGTACTCGATCGGCATCTCCCAGCCTCCGAAGTCGGCCATCTTCGCGCCGAGCGTGACGTGCCGGTCGTGGAGGGGCGAGGTCTTGAGGGTGCCGGTGCTGTCGGTCATGCCGCGAGGCTATCCCCCCGCCGCGCGCGCCCTGTGCGCCCGGTCACAAGGGGCGTTAGGGTGCGCTGACACCCCGGACCGACCCTCTCAGGAGCGCTCGCGTGACCCTCGTGACCTACACCCCGAAGCCCGACCTCGACGGCGCGACCGACGTCCTCGTCCTCGGGGTGGCACCGGACGGTGACGGGGCCCGACTGGTCCTCGGTCACGCCCTCTCCCGGCGTCCCGCGGCCGCGCTGCTGGCCGCTGCCGCCACCGTCGGCGCGACGGGCCGGGCCGGGCAGGTGCACGTCGTCCCGGCGACGGCAGGCCTCCGGGCGAGCGCCGTCGTTCTCGTCGGTCTGGGCGAGGCGCCCTCGCCCGCGACCCTGCGCGAGGCGGCCGGTGCTGCGCTGCGTGCCGCGACGGCCCTGCCGGCGTCCTCCAGCGTCCTCGTCGACCTCCCGGCCGCCGACGCGGACGCGCTCGAGGCCGTGACCGAGGGCGCGCTGCTCGGGGCCTACACCTTCACGGCCCACAAGGGCGACCGTCGCGGGGGCGGTGGCACGAACGACCGCGGTCCGGCCGGGGTCGCCGAGATCACCATCGGGGGCGGCCTGCGGGTGCGCGAGGGGCGTGACCGGGTCGAGACGGCGCGGGTGGCGGCCGAGTCCGTCGCCTGGGCGCGGGACCTCGTCAACACGGCGCCGAACGTCCTCTACCCGCAGTCCTTCGTCGACCGGGTCCGGGAGCGGATCGCTGCGGACGACGCCCCGGTCGAGCTGCGGGTCATCGCCGAGAAGGAGCTCGAGGAGCTCGGGTGCGGGGGCATCATCGGTGTCGGCCGCGGGTCCGCCCGCCCGCCGCGCATCGCGGTCCTCAGCTACCGGCCGCGTCGGTCCACCGGCCACGTGGCGCTCGTCGGCAAGGGCATCACCTTCGACACCGGCGGCATCTGCATCAAGCCCTCGGCGGACATGTGGCAGATGAAGTCGGACATGGGTGGCGCCGCGGCGGTCGCCGGGGCCGTCCTCGCTGCCGCGCGCACGGGGCTGCCGGTCGCGGTGACGGGCTACCTCTGCCTCGCCGAGAACATGCCCGACGGGAACGCGCAGCGGCCGGGCGACATCGTGACGATGCGTGACGGGATGACCGTCGAGGTCCTCGACACCGACGCCGAGGGACGGATGGTCCTCGCCGACGGCATCTGCCTCGCGGCGGAGGAGAACCCCGACGCGATCATCGACATCGCGACCCTCACGGGTGCGTGCATGGTCGCCCTCGGGTCCCGCACCACCGGGGTCATGGGCGCGGCGCCGGTCACCTCCGACATCCTCGAGGCGGCCGGGCGCGCGGGCGAGGACGCGTGGGAGCTCCCGCTGCCCGCCCACCTGCGCCCGAGCCTGGACTCCCCCGTCGCCGACATCGCCCACAAGGCCGGACGGATGGGTGGGGCGCTCACCGCCGGCCTCTTCCTCAAGGAGTTCGCGGTCACCCCGGACGACCGCACGCCGATCCCGTGGGCGCACCTCGACATCGCCGGACCGTCGTTCAACGCGGACGCGCCGTGGGGTCACGTCGGCAAGGGCGGCACGGGCGCCGGGGTGACGACGCTCGTGCGGTACCTGCGCGACCGGGCCTGACGCGCGAGCCGCCCACCCGACGTCGGCGCCCACCCCTAGGGTGGCCGCGTGACCGGAACCGATGACGACATGAGCGACCGTCCCACCTCGGGCATCGTCGAGCGCGGCGCGGCCAGCGCCCGCCGCCGGCTGCGCGCGGCGGCCAACGTCCTGCCGGACCCCCTCAGCCCCGCCGTGCACGACGAGCTCCGGCGAGCCCTCGACGCGGAACGGGAGCGCACCGCCAAGCTGGAGCGCACGGTCCGACAGCTCGAGGACAAGGTCGGGCGCCGGGATCGGGCGCTCGCCGCAGAGGCCTATCGACGACGCTTCAACGGCGAGCGCGTGATCCGGTACGCGCGTGCCTACCGGGGCCTGCGTGCCGCCGGTCTCGACGTCGAACCGGCCACCCTCGGCGAGCCCTCCCCGGACGCGCCCGACCCGAAGGAGCGGGCCGTCGCCGAGCGCTCGGTCCGGGATACCGTCCGGCTGAGCGCCTTCCTGCACGTCCTCGCCCGCGGTGAGGGCCTCGAAGCCGCGATCGCCGACCTCGTCCGTCTTGTGCCCGGTTCGACCGAGTCCGGCACCATCCGACGCGTCGCCGAGTGGATGCACGCCAACGAGGCCACCCGGACGGCCGGTCTGCTCGGCACGGGCCTGCTCGCCCACCGCAGCGGGTTGCCGCAGTTTGCGTGGGAGCGGCTGACCGAGCTGCCCGATGAGGTCTGGCTCGCCCACGCCGTCGACGAGTACGTCCTCCTCGCCGGCGAGTTCGACCGGGACGAGCTCGTCCGTGCCGTCGGACTCCTCACCGCCGCCGAGGCATCCCCGCTGCCTGCACGCACGTGGAACAACGTCCTGCGGCGCTGCATCGGGTACGACCTCGTCGAGCCGGTGCCGACGCTCCTGGCACGTCTGTCCGAGGCCGTCGCGCTCGCCGAGGCCTCCTCGGGCGTGGACGCCGACGCGCTCGCCCGCGATCGGGCCGACCTGGAATGGGCCCGCCGCTGGGTCCCGCGAGTCGTCGCTGGCGCCCCGCCCGAGCCCGAGCTCGCAGAGGGCGCTGTCGCGTTCGGCGTCATGGGGTACGACCAGCCCGACCTGCGCAGCACCTCGACCAACATCGGTGACTACGTCCAGACCATCGCCTCCCTCGCGCACCTGGCGCGCCAGACCGGCGTCCGCTTCGGCGACGACGAACTGGGCCGGTTCGCCGCCAGGCTGCAGCAGAGGGTTTCTCGTGCCCTGCGGGTCGAAGGGCCCGAGCGCGAGGTCGCCCTCTTCCAGGTCGACCGGGACGCCTCGCACTGGTCGGCGGTCCCAGACGGGACGTGGCTGCTGGCCTTCGGCTGGTACGCCCACCGCATCGGCGGGGTCCGGCACGACTTCCCGTTCACCGACCGAGTCCGACCGATCTTCGTCTCATTCCACGTCAACCGTCGCACCATGCTCGACGAGACGTCGATCGAGTACCTGCGGAAGCACGCGCCCATCGGCTGCCGGGACTGGACGACGGTCGACATCCTGCTCGGGCTCGGCATCCCGGCGTTCTTCTCCGGATGCCTCACGACGACCGTCCGGTACGTCAAGCCGGACGACGCTCCCCGTCCGGCGCCGGACGCCCCCGACCTCTACGTCGACGCGCCGGCACCGAAGGGCGCGGAGACCGTCCGCAACGAGCGCCCGGAGGTGGCCACCGCCTCGCTCGCGGAGAACTTGGACGTCGCGCTGGCGAGCCTCGACCGCTACACCTCCGAGGTGGGCAGGGTCATCACCAAGCGCCTGCACTCCTACCTGCCCGCCCGGGCGCTCGGCCGCGAGGTCGACTTCGTGCCCGGCAACCCCGCGGACATCCGGTTCCACGGGCTGGCGCCCCTCACCGATGCCGAGGTCCACGCGATGGGTGCCGGCATCGCCGAGATCCTCGAGCCGCCCATGTGGGCGATCCTCGCCGGGGAGCCGGAGGAGGAGGTGCGGCGCCGGTGGGCGGAGGCCGTCGAGCCCCTCGTCGTCGCCGCCAAGGAGCGGCACGAGGCAGACGTCGAGCTCCCCTCGATGCTCGACACCGCAGCCGCGGCCGCGGCGATCCGCGCACGCCGGGTCCGCGTCGAGCGCACCGCTGCCGGCCCCCAGGGCGAGGAGCTGCACGTCGTCCTGGCGCTCGATGGCAACCTCAAGGCGCAGTTCCGGGTCGTCGTCGACGCCATGGTCCGCAACACCACGCGCCCGCTCGTCCTGCACGTCCTCTGCCGCGACCACGACCAGACCGACATCGACGCGCTGGCGCGTCTCTTCCCGACGATCACCTTCGACTGGCTGCCGTGCGATGCGGTCCAGTACGGCGAGATCCGGTCGATGATCCCCCACATCACCGTGTCGACGATGGATCGGCTCCTGCTGCCCGAGGTCCTCGACGACGTGCCGCGGGTGATCTACCACGACATCGACACGCTCCCGCTCGGGGACCTCGCCGAGCTCGACGAGGCCGACCTCGAGGGCCACCCCCTCGCCGGACGGGACTCCGAGGTCTCGCAGATGCGCTCCGGGTACGAGGCGATCTTCGGCCCGGCCTCGCGCACGGGCCTGGACCCCGAGGTCGCCGCGGACCTCATCCGCCGGGAGACGGCGCGCCACCCGTTCGACTTCGTCGGGTTCAACGCCGGGATCCTCGTCATGGACCTGGACCGGATGCGCGCCGACGACTTCTGCCGACGGTTCGTCCCCTACGCCTCGTGCTTCGGGATGCACGACCAGCAGATCCTCAACCTCTACACCGGGGCGAACCGAGCCTCCCTCGAGCCGAAGTGGAACGCGCGCCCCACCCAGGAGACGGTCGTCGATCCCGCGATCATCCACTGGGCTGGTGCGCGCAAGCCGTGGACGCCCGACTACGTCCCCCTCAAAGAGCTGTGGACCGCGCAGGAGGCGATGCTCGAGGAGCGGGAGCGTGCCGCCGGTGTGGCGCCCGCGTGCGCGGAGCAGTCGACAGAGGCGGGGGTGTCCCACGACACACCCGCACGTGAGAGGGTGGACTCCGAGGCCGTCGCTCCCGGTGCTCCGGGGTACGACGTCGACCCGAGCGACCGAGGAGAATGAAGTTCATGTCTGAGCGCGTGACCATGCCGGCCCTGGGCGAGTCCGTCACCGAGGGCACCGTGACCCGCTGGCTGAAGTCCGTCGGGGACGAGGTCGCCGTCGACGAGCCGCTCCTCGAGGTCTCCACCGACAAGGTCGACACCGAGATCCCCTCGCCCGTCGCGGGGACGCTCCAGGAGATCCTCGTCGAGGAGGACGAGACCGTCGAGGTCGGCGCCGATCTCGCCGTCATCGGGGACGGCCCCGCGGCCGACTCGGGGTCGTCGGACTCCGCGGACGCGGAGGCCGCCCCGGCCCAGCAGGCGGCCGACGCCGCGCAGGACGAGGCGCCCGGCGAGCCCGCCCAGGAGCAGAGCGCCGACGAGCCCGACGAGGCGCCCTCGACCGAGCGCGCGGAGCCCGCCGAGAAGCCGACCGCCGACACCGGCGACGCCGGTGGCGAGGGCACGACCGTCCAGATGCCCGCCCTCGGCGAGTCCGTCACGGAGGGCACCGTCACCCGCTGGCTCAAGGCCGAGGGCGACGAGGTCGCCGTCGACGAGCCCCTCCTCGAGGTCTCCACGGACAAGGTCGACACCGAGATCCCGTCCCCGGTCGCGGGGACGCTCCGCACGATCCTCGTGCAGGAGGACGAGACCGTCGAGGTCGGTGCCGACCTCGCGGTCATCGGCGGCGGCGACTCGGCGCCCGCGGCGCAGGCGTCGGAGGCCCAGGCGCCGCAGGCCGCCGAGGAGACGGCCGAGCAGCCCGCCGAGCCGCAGGGTTCGGACGAGGACAGCGCCGCCGAGGCGCTCCCGGCCGACGGCGAGGCGGGCGACCCCGACGACTCGCCGGCCGGCGACGCCGACCCGGAGCAGGACTCCTCCCGCGAGGGCGGCCCCGCCGACCCCACCGAGCGGAAGCAGTCCCAGCCCCAGGCCCCGGCACCGCAGGCGCAGTCCACGCCCAACACCCCGCAGGAGTCTGCGGACCGGAGCGATGCGTCGGCCTACGTCACGCCGCTGGTCCGCAAGCTCGCGGCCGACAAGGGCGTCGACCTCGCCTCCGTCGAGGGCACGGGCGTCGGTGGCCGCATCCGCAAGCAGGACGTCCTCGACGCGGCCGAGAAGGCGAAGGCGGCGAGCGCCCCGGCGCCGGCCGCGCAGCAGGCGGCCCCGGCCCAGGAGTCGGCCGCGCAGCAGGCGGCCTCGACCGGCGACCGCAACCGCTCCACGGTCGACCCGGCCAAGCGCGGGTCGCGGGAGAAGATGAGCCGGCTGCGGAAGGTCATCGCGCAGCGGATGGTCGAGTCGCTCCAGGTCTCGGCGCAGCTGACGACGGTCGTCGAGGTCGACATGACGAAGGTCGCTCGCGTCCGGGACCGGGCGAAGGCCGAGTTCGAGCGCCGCGAGGGCACCAAGCTGTCGTTCCTGCCGTTCATCGCGCTGGCGACGGCCGAGGCGCTCAAGGCGCACCCGGGCATCAACGCCAGCGTCGAGGGCGACGAGATCGTGTACCACGGGGAGGAGAACCTCTCCATCGCCGTCGACACCGAGCGCGGGCTGCTCACGCCGGTCGTCAAGCACGCGGGCGACCTCAACATCGCCGGCCTCGCACGCGCGATCGCCGATGTCGCCGACCGCACCCGGACGAACAAGATCACCCCCGACGACCTCTCGGGGGGAACGTTCACGATCACCAACACCGGCAGCCGCGGCGCCCTCTTCGACACCCCGATCCTCAACCAGCCGCAGGTCGGCATGCTGGGGACGGGCGCGATCGTCAAGCGCCCCGTCGTCGTCACCGACGCCGACGGCGGCGAGACCATCGCCGTCCGGTCGATGATGTACCTCGCGATGTCGTACGACCACCGGGTCGTCGACGGTGCGGACGCCGCCAGGTTCCTCGGGACGGTCAAGGACCGCCTCGAGGGTGGTGCGTTCGAGGTCTGATGCACGTCGTCATCGCCGGCGCGTCCGGCCTCATCGGTTCCGCCCTCGTTGATGCGCTGCGGGCCCGCGGCGACGAGGTCACCCGCCTCGTCCGGCGCGAGCCGACGAGTGCGGACGAGCGCCCGTGGGACCCGAGCGAGGGCGCCCTGGACCCGGCGCACCTCGCCGGGGCGGACGCGGTCGTCAACCTGTGCGGGGTCGGCGTCGGCGACCATCGCTGGACGTCGTCGTACAAGGAGCTGATCCGTTCCTCCCGGGTCGAGAGCACGACGCTCCTCGCGCGGACGCTCGCGGCACTGGCAGCGCAGGACCGGGGGCCCACCCGGTGGCTCAACGCCTCGGCCGTCGGCTACTACGGCGACCGTGGCGACTCGGTCCTGTCGGAGACGTCGGGGCCGGGCGACGGCTTCCTCGCCGACGTCTGCCGGGACTGGGAGGAGGCGACCGCCGAGGCCGCGGACGCGGGGGTGTCGGTCGCCGTCCTGCGGACCGGGATCGTCCTCGCACCCGACGGCGGCGCGCTCGCCCAGCTGCGTCGCCTCACGCGGGCGGGTCTCGGTGGCCCGCTGGGGTCCGGCAAGCAGTGGTGGCCCACGATCAGCCTCGTCGACGAGGTGGGGGCGATCCTCCACCTGCTCGACCGGCCCGAGATCGCCGGCCCCGTCAACGTCGTCGGCCCCGCCCCGATCCCCCAGCGGGACCTCGCGCACATGATCGGGCAGCGACTTCGCCGCCCGACCCTCCTCCCGGCCCCCTCCCCCGCCATGCGACTCGTCGCGGGCGAGTTCGCCGATGATCTCCTCGCGAGCCAACGGGCCATCCCGTCGGTGCTCCTGGGCAGCGGTTTCACGTTCGAGCACGGAACACTCTCCGACGCCCTCACGTGGGCCCTCGAGCTGGAGCAGCCGCCCCAGGAGGAGCCCGAGACGCCGGCCGACGACTCCGGCAGCTCCGAGGCGTGACCGGCCTCAGCGGATCGCGCTGATCCGCCAGGCTCCGTCGTCGAACCGCAGCTCGAACGTGAGCCGGCGGCCCGGTTCCGCGCGGACCGTCTCCCGCGTGCCGTCCGCGCCGAGCCGCGCGTGCGCCGCCGTCGCGACGACGGCGGTGACCGTGGCCCGTCCACCGGCCGGTCCCCGGACCGCCCGCGGCGTGTCGACCGTGAAGGCGACCCCGGAGTAGCGGGTGCCCGTGCGGTCCAGGCGGCGCAGCAGCGCGCGGTCGGTCCGTGCCGCCGGAGAGCCGTCGACGGTCGTCCGAGCCAGCATCTCGGGGCTTCCTGCGTTCATCGCCTCCGCCCGCAGCCGGGCCAGGGCCGCGATGACGGCTCCCGGCCGACGTCGTGGCGCGGCGCGGTCGGACAGGGCGGGCATCGTGCCGCGAGGTCGCGCGGACGACCGACCCGTCGAGGGCGAGCCGGACGCCGGCGGGCTCGCTGGGGACGGCGCCTCCGCGGACGCTGCTCCCGGCGGGGTCACGGCCGGGGTCGCCTCGGCTCGCGAGGCGACCCGGTCCCACGGCACCGCCGCGGCGCCGACGAGCATCACGGACGCCACCAGGATCGCGGCCCTGCCCGACACCACCCGGCGCGCAGCCGACGGGGGCCCGCTGCTCTCGGCGCGGCGGGTGCGGGCGCGTTCGGCCCTCCGTCGCTCGCGACGAGTCATCGGGACCTCGACCGTCGGGACAGGGTCGTCCCACCACCGACCCGGCCCGGCCGGCTCCCCGCGGGAGCCCTCCCGGATGCGCCGCGTCAGGCCTCGGACTGCACTCTCCCCGACGACGAGGCGGATGGGCTCGGGCTCGGCGGCGTCGAAGACCGCGGTCGCGACGTCGGCCGCCGACGGACGGTCGGCGGGGTCGGCCGCGAGGCACCGACGGATCACCTCGACGAGCGGGACCGGGACGGGCGCGTGGATGAGCTCGGCCAGGTCCTTGCGGGCGGGTGCGAGGGCGGGGATCGCGCCGGTGAGGCAGTACCACCCGAGCACCCCGAGGGCGTGCACGTCCGACGCCGCCACGGGGTCTCCCCCGGCCTCCACCTCGGGAGGGGTCCACCCGTCGGTCCCGAACGTCGGGCCGGGGGCCTCGCCGACGAGCCGGGACACGCCGAGGTCGGCGACCACCGGCCGGCCTGACAGGTCGAGCAGGACGTTTCCCGGGGTGAGGTCGCCGTGCACGATCCCCGTGGCGTGGAGCCCGGCGACGGCGCGGGCGACCGGCGCGAGGACCGTCACCGTCTCCCCGGCGGACAGGTGGCCCCGGGCGCTCACGGTGTCCGCGAGGCTGCCGCCCTCGGCGAGATCGAGCACGAGCGCGATCCGCCCGCCGGGGAGACTGATCGTCTCGTGCAGCCGGACGACGTGGTCGACGGCGAGGTCCTGGAGCACGGCGAACTCCCGTATCGCGTGCTCGCTCGCGTCGGCCGCGACGATCTTGATCGCGCGGGCGCCCCCGTCCGCGGAGCAGCACCCCGCCCAGACGTGGCTGGTGCCGCCGCCGCCGATGTACCGGTCGATCTCGTACCCGGGCACCTCCGGCGGCTCGTGGCCGTCCGGTCGCCCCGGCGTCGTCCTCGTTCCCTCTTCGCGTCGCACGTCTCCACGGTGCCGGACCTGACCCGTCCTGCCGGGCGGTTGTCCACAGGCCCGGCCGGCGGCAGCCAGCGCTATGACCTGCGTCACGCACACCTAGGATGCCGGTCATGCGGATCGAGCACCTTGGCTTCTCGCCGGACACCGTCGACTACACGCAGGCGTGGGACGAGCAGCGTCGGATTCACGCGGAGGTCGCCGACGGGCTGCGGGAGGACACCGTGCTGCTGCTCGAGCACACGGCCGTCTACACCGCCGGCAAGCGGACCGAGCCGCACGAGCGGCCGTTCGACGGGACCACGGTCATCGACGTCGATCGCGGGGGGAAGGTGACGTGGCACGGTCCCGGCCAGATCACGGGGTACCCGATCGTGCGGCTGCCGTCACCGGTCGACGTCGTCGCGCACGTCCGGCGCCTCGAGGAGGTGATGGTCCGCACGTGCACCGAGATCGGCGTCGCGGTCGACCGCGTCGAGGGCCGCAGCGGCGTCTGGGTGCTCGCCGACGACCGGGGGCCGGACCGGAAGGTCGGGGCCATCGGCATCCGGGTGAGCCGGGACGTGACGATGCACGGGTTCGCGCTCAACTGCGACCCCGACCTGTCGTGGGCCGACAACGTCATCGCGTGCGGGATCGCCGACGCCGGGGTGACCTCGCTCAGCCGGGAGCTCGGTCGGGACGTCCCCGTCGCGGAGGTGCTGCCGGTGCTCGAGCGGCACCTCGTCGACGTCCTCGCCTGAGGGGTTCGGGGTCGCAGCGGGGCACGCTCGCGCCTGGTCAGTGCAGGTGCGTCCACGGCTTGTCGAGCCGGAACCGGCGGCCGCTCAGCTCCGTCGGCTCGATCTCGACGACGACGTTCTTCACGGTCGGCACCCACGGTCGCAGCGGCAGCGACTCGGCACGGTAGACCTCGTCGCCCTCGAGGACGCGGGCACGGCCGCGGACGATGACGCTCGCCGCGGTGTCGTCCGTGTAGTCGTCGATCTCGAACGCGACGTCGGCGTTCATGACGACCCCGAGCAGCTTGTTGCCCTCCGCCGTCCGGAAGAGCATCGTCCGGTTGTCGACCGCGTAGTTGATCGGCGTGATGTGGACCTCGCCGGCCAGGTGGAAGGCGAGACGGCCGAACTCGTTCTCCTTGAGCATCTGCCAGCACTCGTCGGCGGTCATCACGCCGATGGGCTCGTCCACCGTCAGCTCGGCGTTCTTGGGGTTCTCGCTCATGTGGCGTCCTTCCCACGGGCGCGGCCGACCCGGCGTCGGCACGCGGGCTCCGGCCGGGCTTCCGGCCTCGGGTCCAATCTAGCTGTATGAGGCCAGGACGTTGTTGACGCGTGACGGCGTCCCGGAAGCGGGCGGCTTGCCACCGTGCGCCCCGTGGGGCCGGTGGTAGTTGTAGTGCAGGTTCCAGATCTCGAGCGCCTTTTCGCGCTGGTGTTCTGAGTTCCAGGTTCTGGCGTAGAGGAACTCGGGCCCTACCCCCGGATCTTGGACACGGGGTGTGATTACGCAGCAGGTCGCAGCGTAGCGGTGTAGCCGGTCTCGAAGGCGA
>ERZ501047.5-NODE-5-length-93038-cov-8.145381_pt1 | contig 93038 bp, 85 predicted proteins | sample MGYA00510868_ERZ501047 | MGnify/ENA primary metagenome ERZ501047 (study PRJEB25958, sample SAMN03398593) | human skin metagenome | study: EMG produced TPA metagenomics assembly of the Human Skin Microbiome Metagenome (human skin metagenome) data set. | reverse complement strand
CGCCCTGCAACGGGAAGTGTCCGCCGCAGCTTCTGAGGTTGCGCCCGCCACGGCCGAGGAGCCGACGGAGCAGCCGGCGCTCGAGGCGGTCCCCGCGGAAGGCGAAGCTGCTGCCGATGCGCCTGCCCCCCGCCGTGGCTGGTGGCAGCGCACCTTCGGCTGATAGCCGACCCGTCGCTCGCGGCGATGTAGTCGCCCCCGCTCCCCTGCCCCGACGCAGGCCGGAGCGGGGGCAGCGCCTCCACGGAGGCGATGAAGGCGCCCCTTAACCCTCCGCCGCGGATTCCAGCGCGCGCGTGAGCCCGGCGATGCGCGCGTCCCCGCTGAGCTTTGCGCCGGTGAGGTCGGTGACGTAGAATGTGTCCACCGCGCGCTCGCCGTAGGTGGAGATATGCGCGCTATGGACCGTCACCCCGCCGGCAAACAGCGCGTGGGCGAGGTCGTGGAGCAGCGCGGGACGGTCGTGCGCGCTCACTTCCACCACCGTGAAGCGATTGCTTGCGCGATTATCCAGCTGCGCGGACGCAGCGATGCGAAACGCTTCCGCTCGGGCCAATGTGCGCGGCTTGGCGGCGAGCGATGCCTTGAGCGCGCGGCGGTCGCCGACCGATGCGAGGATGTGCCGCCGCACCCGCTCGATCTGACCAGCCTCGACGAAGGGACGGCCGTGCGGGTCCTGCACCACGAAATTGTCGAGCGCCCAGCCATCGCGCGTGGTGTGAATGCGCGCGTCGATGATATTCCCCCCGGCGAGGTGGATCGCTCCCGCCAGCCGGTAGAATAGCCCCGGATGGTCCGGCGCGAGCACGCTCACCAGCGTTGCCGCGCGGGTTTCGTCGTAACGGGTGGCGATGGCGAGCGGTGCGCCCTCCGCCAGCCCCTCCTCCAGCATGGCAAGGTTCGCGGCGGCGACCTGCACCGGCTCGGCGATCCAGTAGCTGTCCGTCAGCCGCGCCGCGAGCGTGTCGAACCGGGCGCGCTCGATCCCCAGCGCCTGCGCGGTCTCCGCCTGCCGCTGCGCAATGCGCTGTTCGCGCCCGCGCTGCTTGTGGCCGAGGCGCAGCTGTTCCTCAGCCGCATCGTAAAGTTCGGTGAGCAGCTGGCTTTTCCACGCGTTCCACGTGCCGGGTCCGACCGCGCGAATGTCGACCATCGTCAACAGCGCGAGCAGTTTCAGCCGCTCCATCGACTGCACCTGCGCCGTAAAATCGGCGATGGTCTTGGGGTCGGAGAGGTCGCGTTTGAACGCGGTCGCGCTCATCAGCAGATGGTGCCGCACCAGCCAGGCCACGGTTTCGGTCTGCGCAGGCGTCAGCCCGAAGCGCGGCCCCAGCCGCTCCGCCACCTCCGCGCCGAGGATCGAATGATCGCCGCCGCGCCCCTTGGCGATGTCGTGCAGCAGCACCGCGACATAGAGCGCGCGGCGCGACCCGATCTGCGCAGCGATGGCGGTGCCGAGCGCGTGGTCGCCCTTGAGCTCGCCGCGCTCGATCTTCGCGAGCAGGCCGATCGCGCGGATGCTGTGTTCGTCGACCGTGTAGTGGTGGTACATGTCGAACTGCATCTGCGCGACGACGCGGCCGAAATCGGGCACGAAGCGGCCGAACACATTGGCCTCGTTCATCCAGCGCAGCGCGGTTTCGGGATCGCGCGGGGAGGTCAGCACGCCCAAAAACAGCGCGTTGGCGCGCGCGTCCTCACGCACGCGCGCGTCGATCAGATGCGCATCGCGCCGCGCTGCACGCAGGGCATTGGGGTGAACCTCCAGCCCATGCGCGTCGGCGAGCGCGAACAGTTCGATCAGCCGCACAGGGTCCTCCGCAAACCAATCGTCGCGTGGCAGCGCGATGCGCCCGCGATCGAGCACGAACCCCGCCAGCAGCCGCTCGTCCCCCTCACGCGTCGCGAGAAAGCGCCGACCTTCCGCCGCGCGCTGTTCGTCGAGGTGGGCGAGGAACATGCCGGTGATATCCCCGACCGATTTGGCGTGGAGGAAGTAGAGCCGCATGAACCGCTCCACCGCCGATTTGCCGGGGCGGTCGCCAAAGCGCATCCGCGCCGCCACCTCCCGCTGCACGTCAAAGGTCAGCCGGTCCTCCGCCCGCCCGGTGATGAGGTGGAGGTGACAGCGAACCGCCAGCAGGAAATCCTCCGCCCGCGCGAACTGGCGAAGTTCTGTCCGGGTGAGCAGCCCGGCGCCGACCAGCTCTGGCGCGGTCGTCACGCGATGGAGATATTTGCCGATCCAGATCAGCGCATGGAGGTCCCGCAGCCCCCCCTTTCCCTCCTTCACATTGGGTTCGACGACGTAGCGCGTGTCGCCCAGCCGCCGGTGGCGTGCGTCGCGTTCGGCGAGCTTGGCAGCGATGAAATCGCGCCCGGTGTCCGCCACCACCTCCCCCCAGAAACGCGCCTGCGCCTCGTCATACAGCGGCTGGTCGCCCCAAATGTAGCGCGCTTCGATAAGCGCGGTGCGCACGGTCAGGTCATCGCGCGCGGCGCGCACCATCTCCGCCATGGTGCGGCTGGCGTGGCCGACCTTCAGCTTGAGATCCCACAGCGTGTAGAGGATCGATTCGATGACCTGCTCGGTCCAGCCGGTGCGCTTGAGCGGGGTCAGGAACTGGATGTCGACGTCGCTGAAAGGCGCCATCTCCGCCCGGCCATAGCCCCCGAGCGCAACCAGCGTCAGCCGCTCGCCTGCGCTTCGGTTGGGCGCGGGGTAGATATGCTCGACCGTCGCATCGTGGGTCAGACGGACGATCTGGTCGATGAGGTAGCTCTGCGCGCGACAGATGGCGCGCCCGCTGGTCGGCGAAGCGTCGAGGCGGCGGGCGATCTCCGCGCGGCCCGCTTTCAACGCGTCGCGCAGGATGGAGGTGAGTGCAGAGCGGCGGGCATCGACAGGCAGTTCCGCCAATGTCGCATCGATGCGGCTCGCGACCTCTCGCCGGTCGATCAGCGCGCGGCGGTCGGCGAGGCGGGCGTAGCGAGCGGACATCGGCAACACCCACGCTATCGCCGCTGGGGCCACGGGGCACGAATTTTCTGCGACCGCAGGTGAACGTCCTCGCCGGGCAGGCGTTACGTGACCGAACGAATAGGAGCGACGACATGAGCCTGCTGCGCACCGCGGTGCTCGCCTTTGGCGGATATCAACTCTATCGCTGGATGCAGCGACCCGAAGCCAACATGAACACCCCGGCCGCGTTCGCTGACGGTGAAGCGACCGACGTTCACACTGCGCCCGTCCGCAACGCCGGCCCGGAAGCGATGAAGTCCGATCTCAAGGACTGGGATATGGTCGACCAGCAGGCCGACGAAAGCTTCCCCTCGAGCGACCCGCCCGGCAATTATTGAGCCGGGACGGGCAGCGACACGGCTGTCCGGAGTACGACCACTAAAGCAAACGCGTTTCAGCGTTCACGCCGTTCCGGTGGCGTGGACGCTGAACTATTTTTGGCACGGCGGACGTTGAGTATCGACCGGCGTGAATGCGCGATGTAGTCGGCTTGAACAGCGACAACGGGGGCCTTCCATGAGTTTCGTCGAACGCGCCAGGTTTCAGGTGGACGAGGCGCTCGCGGAATTCCTCGAAGGCGAGGTGTTGCCCGCGATCGGGTTAGCGGCCGAACGGTTTTGGAGCGGCGCCGCAGCCATCTTTGCCGACCTCGCTCCGGAAAACCGCACGCTTCTTGCGGAACGCGATGCGCTCCAGCGGCAGGTTGACGATTGGTGGCGGCGACATCGCGGCGCTACGCCTGACGCGGCCGAGCAGGAGCGCTTCCTGCGCGACATCGGCTACCTCACCCCCGAACCGGACGCGTTCAAGGCGGATACGTCGCAGGTCGACGATGAGGTCGCGCGGCTCGCGGGGCCGCAGCTGGTGGTGCCGATCCTCAACGCGCGCTTCCTCCTCAACGCCGCCAACGCGCGCTGGGGAAGCCTTTACGACGCGCTCTACGGCACCGATGCGCTGGGCGATGCCCCCACCGCAGGAGGCTATAACCGTGAGCGTGGCGCTCGCGTGATCGCGTGGGCGAAGGCATTCCTCGACGAAGCCCTGCCACTGGCGGAGGGCTCCTGGGCCGACGTCACCGACGCCGACGCAGCATCGCTCGCAGACCCGTCGCTGCGCATCGGGCGAACGGCACGCGGCCCGCTGTTCCGCCACCACGGCCTCCACATCGAGATCATCGTCGACCGCGAACATCGCGTGGGTCGCGACGACCCGGCGGGGATCGCCGACGTCGTGCTCGAAAGCGCGCTGACGACGATCTGCGACCTCGAAGATTCAGTGGCTGCGGTCGACGCGGCGGACAAGCTCGCCGCCTACCGCAACTGGTTCGGGCTGATGACGGGCATGCTCGAAGAGCGGTTCGAAAAGGGCGGCACCAGCGTCCACCGTGCGCTCAACGCGGACGTCGCCTATACGGACGTGAGCGGCGCGCCGCGAACGCTCCCCGGCCGCAGCCTGCTGTTCGTGCGCAACGTCGGGCATCTGATGACCACCCCCGCGGTGCGTCTCCCCAACGGGAGCGACGCGCCGGAGGGCATCCTCGACGCCATCATCACCGCGGCGATCGGCAAGATCGACCTGCTGGGCAGGGGCCGGTTTCGCAACAGCCGCGCCGGCTCGATCTACATCGTCAAACCCAAGATGCATGGGCCGCAGGAGGCGGCGTTCGCCAACCGCCTGTTCGACCGCGTCGAGGACCTGCTCGGCCTCGCCCGTCATACCATGAAGATCGGCGTGATGGACGAGGAGCGCCGCACCAGCGCCAATCTCGCCGCGACGATCCATGCGGTGCGGCACCGCGTCTGCTTCATCAACACCGGCTTTCTCGACCGCACCGGCGATGAAATCCACACCGCGATGCAGGGCGGCCCGGTGATCCCCAAGGGCGAGATGAAAGCGAGCCGCTGGATCGCCGCCTACGAGGATCGCAACGTGCAGATCGGGCTTGCCTGCGGGCTCGCCGGGCGGGCGCAGATCGGCAAGGGCATGTGGGCCGCGCCCGACCGCATGGCGGACATGCTCGAACAAAAGATCGCGCACCCGCTGAGCGGGGCGACCACCGCCTGGGTCCCCTCGCCCACCGCCGCCACGCTGCACGCTACGCATTATCATCGGGTGAGCGTGAAGGATCGCCAAGCCGCGCGTGCCAGCGAGGCTGTCGCGCCGCTCAACGTGCTGCTCGACGTGCCGCTCGCCCGTGGGCGCAACTTCACCGAAGAAGAAGTGCGCGCCGAGCTCGATAACAATGCGCAGGGGATTTTGGGCTATGTCGTGCGCTGGATCGACCAGGGCGTCGGCTGTTCCAAGGTGCCGGACATTCACGACGTCGGCCTGATGGAGGACCGAGCAACCCTACGCATCTCTTCGCAGCACATCGCCAACTGGTTGCTGCACGGCGTGGTCACCGAGGCGCAGGTCGATGCCGCGCTGCAGCGGATGGCCGCGAAGGTCGATGCACAGAACGCCGGTGACCCACTTTACCGCCCGATGGCCGGGAACGAGGAGAGCAGCCTCGCCTACCAGGCGGCGCGGGCGTTAATTTTCGAGGGGACCGCGCAGCCGTCCGGCTACACCGAACCGCTGCTTCACGCTTATCGCCTGCGCGCGAAAGCGGGTTGAGGCGCCAAATGCCGACCTACGCCATCGACGATCAGCAGCCTGTGCTGGGAGAAGGCGTGTGGATCGCGCCCGATGCGCATGTCGTCGGTGATGCGCGCCTCGGTGAGGCGGCGAACGTTTGGTTCGGCGCGGTCATTCGTGCCGACAACACGCCGATCCTCATCGGCGCGCGCACCAACATTCAGGAGGGCGCGATGCTGCACAGCGATCCGGGCTCGCCGCTGACGGTCGGCGATGACGTGACCGTCGGCCACCACGCGATCCTCCACGGCTGCACGATCGGGAACGGCGCACTGATCGGCATGGGTGCGATCATCCTCAACGGGGCGGTCATCGGCGATGGCTGCATCGTCGGCGCGGGCGCGCTCGTAACGGAGGGCAAGAGCTTCGCTCCCGGCACGCTGATCGTCGGTTCCCCCGCACGAGCGGTGCGTGAGCTGGGGGCGGACGCGGCGCAGGGGCTGAAGCTCTCCGCTGCGCACTATGTGGAGCGCGCCAAACGCTTCCGCGTCGGCCTGCGGCGGCTGGATTAGCATCTGGCGCTCGCTTGAGGGGACGGGAGACAGAGGGGCGCTGACCTCACACGCGATCGCGGCTATAGCCGGCGCGCCACCGCCAGAGGATCGCCATGACTGCCACCGACACTCCCGACTTCGGCGACCGAGAGGCGCTGCTCTACCATGCTGCCGGCAGCAGCGGCTCCCGCGCGGGTAAGCTCGAGATTGTCGCGTCGAAGCCGATGGCGACGCAGCGCGACCTCAGCCTCGCCTACTCGCCCGGCGTCGCTGCGCCGGTGCGCGCGATTGCCGCGAACGAGGAGGCGGGGTGGGACTATACCGCGCGCGGCAACCTCGTTGCGGTGATCTCCAACGGCACCGCCATCCTCGGCCTCGGCAATCTGGGCGCGCTCGCGTCCAAGCCGGTGATGGAGGGGAAGGCGGTCCTCTTCAAACGCTTCGCCGACGTCGACGCCATCGATCTGGAGCTCGCGACCGAAGACCCCGACGCGTTCGTCAATGCGGTGGCTCTCCTCGAACCGTCGTTCGGCGGCATCAACCTCGAAGACATTGCCGCGCCCAACTGCTTCATCATCGAAGCCGCGCTCAAAGAGCGCATGGCGATCCCGGTGTTCCACGACGATCAGCACGGAACCGCGATCATCACCGCAGCGGGCCTCATCAATGCGTGCGAGCTGACCGGGCGATCGCTGTCGGACATCAAAGTGGTGGTCAACGGCGCCGGCGCCGCAGCGATCGCCTGCACCGAACTCATCAAGGCGATGGGGGTGCGCGGCGACAATGTCATCATGTGCGACCGGCAGGGCGTGATCTATCGGGGCCGCACCGACAATATGGACCAGTGGAAAAGCGCGCACGCAGCGCCCACCGACGCGCGCGATCTCAGCGAGGCGCTGGTCGGCGCCGACGTGTTCCTCGGCCTCTCCGCCGCGGGGGCGCTGAAACCCGAGATGGTGCAGGCGATGGCGCCGCAGCCGATCATCTTCGCCATGGCCAACCCCGATCCGGAGATCAGCCCGCCCGACGCGCGCGCGGCGCGGCCCGATGCGATCATCGCCACCGGGCGCAGCGATTTTCCCAATCAGGTCAACAACGTCCTCGGCTTTCCCTTTATCTTCCGTGGCGCACTCGACGTGCGCGCGACGACGATCAACGATGCGATGAAGATCGCCGCCGCGCACGCCATCGCCCACCTCGCGCGCGAGCCGGTGCCGGAGGAGGTCGCCGCCGCCTATGGCGGACGCGCGGAGAGCTTTGGCCGCAACTACATCATCCCCGCCCCGTTCGACCCGCGTCTGCTGGAGGTCGTCCCCGCCGCGGTCGCGCAGGCGGCGATGGAGAGTGGGGTCGCGCGGCGCCCGATCGAGGATATGACGGCCTACCGCCAGCGACTTCGCGCGCGGCTCAACCCGACGACGGCGGTGCTGACGCTCGCCTATGATGCGGCGCGGCGCGACCCCAAGCGGGTGGTCTTCGCCGAGGCGGAAGAGGAGGTGGTGCTGCGCGCCGCCATCCAGTTCCGCGACGGCGGCTACGGCATTCCGGTACTGGTTGGGCGCGACGACGTGCGCGACCGGCTGCGCGCGCTTGGGGTCGAGGACCCCGACGCTTACGAGCTCCACAACAGCCGCCACTCGCCGCTGGTGCCGGAGATGGTCGAACGGCTCTACGCGCGGCTGCAGCGCAAGGGCTGGCTGCACCGCGATGCCGAGCGCATGGTCAACCAGGACCGCAACATCTTTGGTTCGCTGCTGTTGGAGATGGGCGTCGCCGACGCGATGCTCACCGGCGTTACCCGCACCTATGCGCAGACGATGCGAGAGGTTGGGCGCGTACTCGACCCGGCGGAGGGGCGGACGCCGTTCGGTATTCACGTGCTGGTCGGCCAGCATCACACGGTGTTCATGGCCGACACCACCGTCAACGAACGCCCGAGCGCTGAGCAGCTGGCGCAGATCGCGCGCGAAACCGCGACCGTCGCGCGGCGGATGGGCCACGACCCCCGCGTCGCGTTCCTGAGCTACTCCACCTTCGGCAATCCCGAGGGCAATTGGCTCGAAAACATCCGCGACGCGGTGCACCTGCTCGACGCGGAGGGCGCGGACTTCGAATATGAGGGCGAGATGGCGCCCGACGTCGCGCTCAACATGGGGATGATGGCGAAATATCCCTTCTCACGGCTGTCGGGGCCGGCCAACGTCCTCGTCATGCCGGGCCTCCAGAGCGCCAACCTCTCCGCCAAGCTATTGCGCGAACTGGGCGGCGACAGCGTCATCGGCCCGATGCTGATCGGCATGAGCCGCCCGGTGCAGATCGCCCCGATGGCCGCCAGCGCGAGCGACCTCGTCACGCTGGCAGTGCTCGCCGCCGGCGGCATCGCGCGGTAGGGCCTCTTCTACGCCTTCTCCCGTCACCCCCGGACTTGATCCGGGATCCCCAGCCAACGGTGCATCACGGACCCTGAGACAAGTTCAGGGTGACGGCCGAGCAGAGGTTTTACCAGTGCAAAGCGGGACCCCGGATCAAGTCCGGGGTGACGGGAAGATCGCGCCCCTCAGCCCTCAATCACATGCGGCACGAACCTCGCCGTGTCGCGCGTGATGGGCTGGTCGTCCTCGCGGATCGACATGGCAACGCAGTCGTCGCCGACAATCCAGCTGCCGACCACCGCATATTGCCCGTCGGCGTGGGCAAGCTTGGCCGCCGCCTGCACGACGTGGCCCTCCGCGCCATAGCCCTGGATCGGGCCGTGGTGCGTTTCGCCACCGACTTCGAGCCGCAGGTCCGCGCCTTCGCGTGAGAACAGCGGCTTCAGCGCGTGATCGCCAGCGCGGATCTCGTCCGCGCCCGCGCTATCGAGGAAAGCGGCGGGGAGGAGGTTGCGGTGGCCGCGGTGGCGTTCCCACAGCAGCGGCAGCAGCCCCTTGTTGCTGAGCAGCGCCTTCCACGCGGGTTCGATGAACATCGTGCCCGACTTGGCAATATGCTCGGCGTAGGGTTCGCGCAGCATATCCTCCCACGGGTAGAGCTTGAACAGCGCCTGGAGGATGGTCTTGTCCTCGTCGACGAAGCGCCCTTCGGCATCGAGCCCGATCTTGTCGATCGCCACGAATTCCGCCTCCAGCCCCGCCTGCTTGGCGAGGTCTTCAAGGTAGCGCACGGTCGAGCGGTCCTCGACATGGTCTTCGACGCTGGAGAAATGGATCAGCGACCCCGGCGTCAGCAGCGCCTTGAACCGCGCGATCAGCGCTTCGTGTAGGCGGTTGAACTGGTCGGTGCCCTCGGCCAGCGCCCGCCGCGCGATCTGGTCCTCCAGCCACTGCCACTGGAAGTAGGCCGTCTCGTAGATGCTGGTCGGCGTGTCGGCGTTGAATTCGAGCAGCTTCGCTGCTCCGCTGCCGTCGTAGGCGAGGTCGAAGCGGCCGTAGAGCGAGGCGTCGCCCTTGCGCCAGCTCTCGGCAACCACGTCGCGGAACGCCTCGGGGATCGCGAGCCGCTCCATGAGCTCCTGCGACCCCGCCGCCTCGTCGGCGATGGCGAGGCACATCGCGTAGAGCTCAGTCGAGGCGTCCTCGATCTCGCGCTCGACCTCGGCGAGGGAGAAGCGCCAGTAGGCGCTCTCGTCCCAGTAAAGCTCACCGCCGATATGGTGGAAGACGAACCCGGCCTTTTCCGCGGTGGCTTCCCAATCGGACCGCGGTTCGATCTTCACCCGTTCCATCGCGCGCCGCTCAGCCCTTGTCTTCGGTGTAGTCGGCGTCCTCGACACGGTCGCGCTGCGAGGGCAGCCGTCCGCTCTGGTCGGGGATGGCCGCAGGCTGCGCCGCCGGCGCCGACAGGCGCGCGAGGATCGAGTCCGCGCTCGACTGACCCTCTAGCAAGCCCGCATTACGCAGCTTTGCGTCGAGGTCGGCGCCGCTGCGCATATCCTCGAGCTCGGCGGCGGCCTTGAACTTTTCGTCCTGGATCGCCTGCCGCTCGCGCAACCGCTTGAGGCTGTCGGCGGCCGAGCCCAACGAAGAAACCGTGCCGTTGTAGTTGGTGGCGACCGACGCCTGCGCTTTTTGCAGGCTATCGTTGGCGCGGACGATCTCGACCTCGCGGCGCAGCGCCTCGATCTTGCCGTCTCCCTGGCGCACAATCCCGCGGATGCGCTCTTCGGCGGTGCGCATCTCTTCGGCCTGCGGAGTCTTGGCGTTGATGTCGGTTTCGATCTGCGCCATCCGCTCCGCCACTTCGCGAGCGAGGTCCATGTCGCCCTTGGCGATCGCGGCGCGCGCGCTCGCTTCGTAGCGGACCATCTGGTCGGTCAGCGTCTCGACCTCCTTTTCGATCATCCGCCGCCGCGCGGTGAGCGTCGCGAGATCGTCGCGCGCCTTCGACTGCGCGTTGGCAGCATCGCGAATCTGCTGGTCGAGGATGGTCAGCGCCTTCGCATCGACGATCTTTTCACCGGTCTCGTGCGCGGTGCCGCGGATCAGGGTGACGAGCTGTTTCCACATGGGTCGGGTCCTTCGGGGGGCGTTGGAGGGGGAACGTCAGCGGGCAGCGAAGGCTTCGCGCAGTTCGCCCGCGGCGGCCATCGCGTTTTCGGCGAGCACGGTCAGTTCCTGGACGATGGTGGCGAGCCGCGATTCGGCGGACAGTTCGCCCATCAACTCATAATATTCGCGCCCGTCGACGTTGGTGATGGCGAAGTTCGAGAGCGGGATCAGCCGCTGCGCGCGCAGGAGGAAGCTGTTGAACTCCGCCGCGTTCTCCTGCTCATCGACCGGCCACAGCAACGTCGCGACGACGATCTGCTCCTCGCCCGCGGTGACCAGGATGGGGAGGTCGCCATATTGCTTCATCCGCACCGCGAGCACGGGCTGCGCGCCGTCGATGCGGTCGACGTCGAAGCTGTCGGCATAGTCGGGCGCGGCGAGCGCGCGAAAGAGGCTGGCGGTGGTCCAGGCAGCAGGGTTGGTGTCGGCCATCGCGTGTATCGCTCTCCCTTGACGTTGACGGGCAACCTATTGCACCCAAAGCACGCAGCGCAAAGGGAGATTGGCGCGACCCGCGCCCGATCAAGTGCGACCGCTGCAAGAGCGACGAGGGGATGCGCCCATATACGCTGACCGCCTTCCTGCGCCGCCTCTACCTGGCGGCGAGCGACCTGCGTCCGGGCGTGCTGCTCGGCGCGGCGCTGGCGCACATGGCGCTGTCCTATCTGCTGCTGCAGTGGGCGGGCGAGGAGAAGCTGCGTCCGTTCGCCGACTTCGCCTACTGGTATGCGGTGACCGCATCGACGGTGGGCTACGGCGACGTCAGCCCGCAGGGAGCGGCGGGGCGGATCGCCACCATCCTGTTCGTGCTGCCGGGCGCGATCGCGCTGTTCACCACCGCCATCGCGCGCGCCTTCGCGGGGCTGGCCGCGCTGTGGAAGCGGCGGCGCATCGGCATGGGTGACTTCGCCGAAATCGAGGGCGCGACGCTGCTGATCGGCTACGATCCCGCGCGCACGCCGCGCATGATCGACGAACTGACCGCCGACGGCGCGCACGACATCATCGTTGTCGCGACGCAGGCGATGGAGGTCGACGACCCGCGCTACCGCTACGTCCACGCGAGCGCGCTGACATCCGCCAGCGATCTCGCCCGCGCAGGTATCGCGGGGGCGGCGCGGGTGATCGTCAAGGCGGCGAGCGATGCGGAAACGCTCGCCGCAACTTTGGCGGTGACCGCAGCCAATCGTACCGCCCACGTCGTCGCCTACCTCACCGACCCGGACGCCGCTGCGCTGATCGGCGCGCATTGCCCGCGGGTCGAAGTGGTGCGCGCGCAGAGCGTCGAGCTGGTGGTCAAGGCGCTCGCCGACCCAGGCGCGAGCCGCGTGCTGGCGCAGCTTGCCAGCCACACCGACGATGGCGGGACGCTCTACGCCACCCCTTCCCGCGCCGGGGAAAGCGTCGGCGCGGCAGCGCAGCGGCTGCGCCGCGCGGGCGCGATCCTGCTTGCGCACGCGGCGGCGCGCGATGCGGCGATCGAACTGCCGCTCGATGACGGCGCCCCAGCGCTGGGCACGCTATTTTATGTCGCGCGCGCACGGGTGCCGGCATGATCTGGGGCAAACTCTTCGGATCGGGCGAGCCCGACAAGCCCGCGGCGCAGCTGCCCGTGGTGCATCAGATCACGATCGGCCGCACGGTCGAGCTCGACACGCTGATCTGGCGGCGGCTCAACGGCGCCGCCTTCACGCTCGATCGCGGCACGCTGGAGATTGTGGCGCAGGGGCGCATCCAGCTCGACGACGCGGGCGGCTACGTCCACCGCTTCTACACCGAAGACGAGCTGATGTTGCAGGCGGTGAGCCAGTCGCCCGACGGCCACGATGCCGACGACCTGACGCTGTTCATGCCTTGGTCGAGCCATTATCCGCGTCCCGGCGAGGAGACCGCCTTCGTCCAGACCATCTCGCAGCCAGTGTTCGACCTGCACGGCGTCGGGCCCTACCAGCGCTTTTGGTACGATGGCGACGAAGGCGTGCAGCCGCCCGTGACGCTGTGGGAGACGGTGTGGGACGATCGCACCATGGCGCGCCCGCGCCACATCCAGCAACGCTGCATGCTCTACGCGCGCGAGCTGGGCGCGGACCGCGAGCTGCTACTGGCGATTTCGACCCGGCCCGAACGCGGCGACGCGACGCTCGACCTGATGGTCGGCGTGCCGGTGACGACAGCCGAATTCAAGGTTTGATGGGGGAGACGAAACAGTGGTGATGGCACCGATCGACGGACAGGCGGTGGCGAACGGGGCGGTCTGGTTCCTGCTCTCCATGGTCCTGGGGATGGCGCTGCTGGTGCTGTTCCTGCGGCTGTATCAGACATCGACGCCCTATGACGAGCGCCGGCTGGTCGGCGAAGGCAATGCCGCGGCCGCGGTCGCGGTCGGCGGCGCGCTGGTCGGCTTTGCGATGCCGCTCGCAAGCGCCATTCGCGAAACGACGAGCCCGATCGAATTTGTCATCTGGGGCGTGATCGCGGGAATCATCCAGATCATTGCGCCGCTGGTGGTGCGCAGCCTTGTCATCCGCGACTTCGCTGCCAAGATCGAAGCGGGCAACGTTGCCACCGGCATCTTCATGGCGGCGCTGTCGATCGGCATCGGCCTCATCAACGCCGCGTCGATGACATACTGATCGGAGTTGCGAGCATGACCACCCTTCCAGCGCGGCGGCGAACCAAGCGCTCGACACGAGTCACGCTCACCAGAATGGGCGTCGCGGGCGCGACGCTGATGCTCGCAGGCTGCGACGATGGCGGTCCGCAGCAGCAGGTCGACGCCTTCCCCGACGTCGCCGCTTGCGTTGCCAGCGGCCGCACCGAAGCGGACTGCAATACTGCCTACAGCCAGGCGCTCGCCAGCAACAACAGCGAAGCGCCGCGCTACGACGGCCAGCAGACCTGCGAGGAGCAGCACGGGGTCGGCCGCTGCGTCCCCGCCAACTCGGGCGGGCAGAGCTTCTTCATGCCGATGATGACCGGTTTCCTGATCGGTCAGGCGTTGAGCCCGCGGCCCTATTATTATGGTCCCGGCGGGGGCTATTACCTCGGCAACGGCTATCGCCTCGGCTACGGCGGGGGGCCGGGAAAATTCTACGCCCAGAGCCGCGCGCTCGAAGCGCCCAAAGCCACCCCCCGCATCCAGTCCCGCAGCTCCGTCGTCAGCCGCGGCGGCTTCGGCGGCCGAGCCAGCGGCGGCGGCTGGGGCGGGTGAGCCGCTAGCCGCTGCTCGCTCCAACGGTTCGGTTGCGCCATTGTCGGCGAGGTTGTAACCGGCGCAGTTGCTAGGGTTGCCCGGTGCGTGGGCGGCGGATGAAAGTTACTGCGGTTTATGCGAATTCTGATTGCGGCTGTGTGCGCCCTAACGTTGACGACAGGCTGCGCCAAGCGTCCTGCGTTGGTTACTGACAGTCAGGTGGTGCGCGTGGTCGACGCGACCGAGCTTCCAGCACCGACCGGCGTGCGGGACGACCCAGGCGCGGACAGTTATCGGATCGGAACGCTCGACCGTCTGGTCATCGATGTCTACGGCTTCGAGAGCATCACCAACCGCCGCATGCAGGTCGATGCCTCGGGTAACATTTCGGTACCGATCGCCGGCACCATCCAAGTGGTTGGACTTTCCACGCAGGAGGCAGAGCGTCGCATTTATGATGCGCTTCGGCGTCGCTACGTTCGTAACCCGCAGGTTTCGGTGAACGTTGAGGAAAGCCTCAGCCGGTTCGTCACGGTGGATGGCGAGGTAGCGCAGCCAGGCAACTACCCGGTTGTAAATAACATGACCCTCATGCGCGCCGTGGCCGCCGCGCGGGGAGCAACCGAATTCGCTCGGCTGAACCAGGTGGTCGTGTTCCGCAATGTCGGCGACCAGCGCATGGTCGCACTTTATGATCTCGCGCAGATACGACGGGGCGGGTACGCGGACCCGCGCATCTATCCGCAGGATCTGATCATTGTTGGCAATTCGCAGTCCCGTCGCATCTTCCGGGACATCCTGAATGTGGCGCCGCTGTTGACCAGCCCACTTATCGCCGTTCTGCAGAACTAGCAGCCGTACGTCGTCGCGAACTACGCGCGTCACTCAATTGATTGGATCGACCGACTTGTTAGCCGACCCGCCCGTTTCCAGCGCGCTAGCTTCCCCGGCACTAGAGGCAACGCCAACGTCTGCAGCTCCGTTGGTGCTGCGTGTCAGTGAGGTACTGCGGCGACACTGGCTCGCGATACTCGGCACGACCGCCGCAGCGATCATCGCAGCCCTTATCATCACGTTGCTGTCGACGCCGCTGTACACCGCCTCCACCCGGATCGAGATCGCGCGACAGAGTGGCAACGTCACCAATGTCGAAGGCTTGCAACGTAACGAAGACGTGCAGTCCATCGAATATTACGCCACTCAGCACGAACTTCTCAACGCGCGTTCGCTGGCTGAGCGTGTCGTGCGGCGTCTACGGCTCGCGAGTAACGACAATTTCCTCAGTGCGTTCGATCTTTCGACCGGCGGCTTTCTCAGCGGAGCGGGCGATCGAGCGCCGACGCGTGGCGAAATACGTGACCGTGAAGCTTTGGCGGCCGATGCTCTTCTCAAGTCTGTTGATATCGCACCGTTGCGTGGTTCGGCGTTGGTCGACGTTCGATTCACTAGTGCCGATCCTGGGCTGTCTGCGCAAATCGCCAATGCGTGGGTTGATGAATTCATTCAGCAGACTCTTGATCGCCGCTTTGAATCGACGGGGGACGCTCGCACGTTTCTCGAAACGCGACTGGTAACGCTACGCGATCGGCTCGAGAAATCTGAGCGGGATCTCGTCAACTACGCTCGCGCTCAAAATATCGTTCGTCTGACGGAAGAGCGCTCTGCCGATGGCCGGACGACTACGACTCAGACGCTCGCATCGCGTGACCTCGAAATTCTGAACAATCAGCTTGGTGAGGCGACGGCCGCGCGGATTGCGGCGGAGGGCCGCCGCGATGCCGCTCGTTCGTCTCGCGCAACCGAAGCACTCATCAATAACACTGCCATCGCAGCCTTGCGGCAGTCGCGAGCACAGCTTGCCAGTCAGTATGCCCAGTTGATGCAGCGGTTCGAGCCGCAGTATCCAGAGGCACGTGCGCTGCAGCAGCAGATCGCTGCGATCGATGCCAGTATCGCTTCGGAAGAGCGGCGCGTTCGCAGTGCAACGGACAGCGAATTCGAGGCGGCATCTTCCCGTGAACGCCAGCTGCGCGCCCGGGTGAATAGTCTGCTCGGTCAACTCGATGAGCAGAACCGCGCGTCGATCCAGTTCAACATCTACCAGCGCGACGTCGACACCAATCGTCAATTGTACGAGGCCTTGCTGCAGCGGTACAAGGAGATTGGCGTTGCGGGCGTCGGTACGAATAACGTCTCGATCATCGACCGCGCAAAGGTTCCGACCTCGCCTTCGTCGCCCAACCTGTGGCTGAATCTGGCTCTTGCGCTCGTCGCGGGTCTGGCTCTCTCCGGCCTGGTCGTGTTCATCATTGAGAACCTCGACGAAACCATCCGGCAGCCGCGTCAGGTGACCGAGACGCTAGGCGTGCCACTCCTGGGCGCGGTCCCGGAAAGCGAGCTGGACGAACCACTACAGTCGATTGCCGATCCGAAGTCGATCCTTTCGGAAGCGTATATGTCGACCCGCACGAACCTTGCTTTCGTTACGGATCACGGCGCTCCGCGCAGCTTCTCGGTGACCAGCTCGGCGCCTGGTGAGGGCAAATCGACCACCTCGCTTGGCCTCGCCACGGCGTTGGCGCGAACCGGGAAGAGCGTGGTTGTCGTCGACCTCGACCTGCGGCGCCCGACATTGCACAAGCGGCTGGGAGCCAACATGGAAAAGGGCGTCAGCAACTTCCTTGCTGGCGATAGCGCGCTCGACACGATGTTGGCCGGCACCGATTTCGCCAACCTCAGCTTCATGTCATCGGGGCCGATCCCGCCGAGCGCCCCAGAGCTGCTTACCGGTGGGCGGTTGAACCTGTTGATGACTGAGCTCACGCAGCGCTTCGATCATGTCGTGGTCGATGGTCCCCCGCTATTGGCGCTGTCCGATGCACAGTTGATCGGTCAGGCTGTTGAGGGCGTGGTGTTCGTCGTGCAGTCGGCGCGCACGCCAATCCGGGCGGTGAATTCGTCGATTCGCGCTTTCCGAAGCAACGGAATTCGCCTCTTCGGTGTCGTTCTGACGAAATATCGGGCGCAGATTTCCACCTACGGCTACGGTTACAACTACGAGAGCCAGTACCGTTACGACGGCGAGCAGTAGGCTGGTGCGCCACGGTCAGACCGGCGCGGGCAAGTCCGGAAGATTTTCGCTTGCGCGGGTGGCGCTGACACTGGCCTTCACGTCGGCTGCAGTGTTGAGCGTTGCCAACACCGCCGCGATCGTGGGCATTCCGGCGCTCTCTGTCCCTGCTTTGGGTGCAAGCTTCGGAGCGTGGCAACGCGCCTACCTCGCTCGTGAGGTTGCAGTGCGTCAGCGAGCAACTGAAGCCAATGTCGCGGGCCTTGAACAGCTGTCGCGGTACATAGCGCGCGGCGAACCGCTGGAGCTGCGTGCATGGCGAGGATTCGCCCTCGTCGCCCAGCAACGCCGGCAAATGCCGACAGCGCGCCAAATCATGCTCGGTGCAGAAGGCATTTCTCGACGAGATCCGGCTGTTGAAGCTTGGCTGCTCGAGGACGCGGCGCGTCGTAACGATGCCCCTGCAACTCTCGCGCGATTTGACGCGATCTTGCGTGTGCAGCCTAGCCTTCGTGCTACGATGCTGGCGCAGCTACAGGGCGTGCTGGCAAATCCACAGGCGCGAGCGGCTCTCGCGCCTTATCTGAACGGGAACACACCCTGGGCCAGCGATTTCGTGCAGGCTGCCGCGCGTGGCGGCCGCAGCGTCGTGCCGTGGGCGGACCTCGTGCTGACAACCAACCGGCTCCCTGACGGCCCGTATGACCGAGATAGCTATGCGACGGTGGTCACACGTCTCGCGGATGAGCGCGAGTACGCGCGACTAGCGCGTCTTTATCCGCGTCTGCCGGGTGCGGACGCCGCGCGGCTGCGTTCGCTTGGCTTTTCGCGCGAGGCCACATACCCGCCGGTCGATTGGCAATTGAGCTCGACGAGCGATGTCGAGGCCTTGTTTGCTGCTTCGCCCTCGCGCGACGGGGGCGTGGAGCTTGTCGCCACCGCTCGACCTCTCGCCCGCGGAACGGTGGCGCGCAAGCTTGTTTGGGTGGCCGATAGCGGCGGCGTTCTAAGTTGGACCGTTGCGGATAGTGGCGGCGGCAGCGGCGCGGCAGCAACTGTCTCCGCGACATGTGCTGGCACGACCGTCACGTCCGACAACCTCGTCGGACGAAGAGGAAAGATGGCGCTTGCGCTGCCCAGGCAATGCGATGTGGCTGATGTCCGGGTCGACCTGATGGGAGGTAGCGGTCGGGAAGACACGATGCTCAGCCTCAAGGGCATGCACCTTGGCTCGGTAGAATGATGGACGTCGCTCTAGTTTCGTCGGCATGGCACGTCATATCGGCGACCGTGACTGTTTTGCTCGGTGCGGTGATCGTTTATCAGTTGAGCAAGGTCTTCCATATCAGATCTCGGGTAGCTCTCGGTCTTTATGCCTGGCACAGCTTATTCGCGCTCGCCTATATTTATATCAGTCTGACCATCGGGGCAGATTCGATCGGTTACTTCGAAGCTTCGCGCAATATTTATGAACTTTTTCGACCGGGCACCTTGGCGGTCACTTATTTCACGGGTTTTTTCTCGACGACTTTGGGCATGTCCTATCTGGGCGTGTTCGCCGTTTTCAACATTATCGGCACCGTAGGGCTGATTGCGTTCGCGGGCGCGCTTGCGGAGGTCGAGCCCCATCTCGCCAAGTGGAGTCAACGATGGCTGCCGCTTCTGCTGTTCCTCCCGGGCGCCAGTTTTTGGAGCGCGGCGATCAGTAAGGACGCCTTCTCTTTCCTCGCTGCCGGCCTAGCCGTTTGGGGGGTGTTGCGCCCGTCTTCGCGATGGCCGGCAATGCTGCTCGCGGTAGCCGCATTGCTGTTGGTGCGCCCGCATATCGCGGTCGTAATGATGGTGGCGCTCGCTGGAGCCTTGATTTTCGGTCTTCGCAGCGCCGTGATCATTCGTGTCATACTAGGTTTCTTGGCGGCGGCAGTGGGCGCCTTCATGCTCCAATTCGCGCTCGAGTATGTCGGTCTGGAGAACGCAAGCGGCACCGCCGATTTCGTCGACTACGTCGAACAACGGCAGAATGCGAATACGGAGGGCGGGAGCTCCGTGGACCTTGTCGGCATGTCGGTGCCTGTGCGCCTGTTTACCTACCTGTTCCGGCCACTTTTCGTCGATGCAGGCAACGTGCTAGGTCTCGCGTCGAGTGTGGAGAACCTAGTCCTCTTGTTGATCGTCGCGATTGCAGTCTTCAGCATTTTTGGTCGAAAGCGAAGCGTGTTACCGAATTTCGCGTGGGTCGCAACATTGCTGTTTAGTCTTTTGACTTGGGGCGTGCTCGCCAACACTACGGCGAACTTGGGCATCGCGACGCGACAAAAGTGGATGTTTGTTCCTCTGCTCCTGGTTTGGCTGTTGTCCTACTTGCGTCCTCCTAAGGGGGAAACTTCACCTTCTTCGAACATACGATAATGAGCCGATCCGTCGCCATCATTGGCTCGCTCGCGTCATCTTTGCGGAATTTCCGTGGCGCGTTAATCGAAGATCTGCTCGCGGCGGGTCACGAGGTGCATGCGTTCGCGCCAGACCTTCGGGCGGACAAAGCGACTGCGGATTGGCTCACTGAACGGAACGTTCGCATTTGGGACGTGCCGTTCAGGCGCGCGGGTCTAAATCCCCTAAGTGACCTGACCGCGACAGTGGCGCTTTGTCGCCTTTTGCGAGCGGTCCGTCCGGATGCCATGCTCGTCTACACCATCAAGCCGGTCATATGGGGCATGATCGCTGGGAGGCTGGCAAGCGTCCCGCGGCGCGTCGCGCTGATAACAGGACTCGGCTATACTTTTGCTGCGCCTACAGGCGGTGGGCGTGCCCTCTTGCGCCGGATCGCCCTTGCGCTCTATCGCTTTGCACTTCGGTACGCCGACGTGGTGCTATTTCAAAACCCGGACGATCGCCAAGACTTCCAAGCGGAGGGACTACTCCCCGGAGATACTCCCACCGCTGTCATCAATGGATCAGGCGTAAGACTGGATGCCTTCGCGCCCCAACCTTTCCCCCCTCCCCCCGTCAACTTCTTGATGATCGCCCGATTGCTGGGCGAGAAGGGTGTGCGTGAATACGCCGCCGCCGCGCGAAGGCTTCGGGCCGAGGGCCTCGCGGTACGATGTACGCTGGTTGGCGGCCTCGCGTCACAATTGGACGCAATTCGCGCGGAAGAGGTGCGAGGTTGGCAGACGGACGGTGATATCGTCTGGCTGGGCGAACTTGCCGACGTACGCCCCGCCATTGCAGCAGCGCACGTCTATGTTTTGCCAAGCTACCGCGAGGGAACTCCGCGTTCCGTCTTGGAGGCCATGGCGATGGGACGACCGATCATCACGACAGATGCGCCCGGGTGTCGCGAAACGGTCGAATGTGGCGTCAACGGTGTGCTGGTGCCGCCTCGCGACGTTCCCGCGTTGGCGCGCGCGATGGCGAATCTTGCCGGTGATCTTGCCCGGATCGAAAGGATGGGCGCTGCCTCGCGCGAAGCAGCCGAACGCAAATACGACGTGCACAACGTAAACCGGGAAATCATCGCGGCGCTGTCGCCCGCAACCGAGCCGGGTTCAGTGGCGCATGGATAAAATCGACGTACTCGTCATCGGCGGAGGTGTCGTCGGCATCGCGATCGCCCGCGCGCTCGCAGTGTCCGGGCGGCAGGTCGTCGTCGTCGAACGTTACGACGGGCCGGGGATGGAAACCAGCTCGCGCAACAGCGAGGTGATCCACGCCGGTATCTATTACCGCCCCGGGAGTGCGAAGGCTTACCACTGTGTACGCGGCCGCGACATGCTCTACGACTATTGCGTGACACGGGGCATCGCTCATCGACGGCTCGGCAAGCTGATCGTGGCGGCGGACGAGTCAGAATTCCCCACCCTTGATCGGATCGAGGAGCGTGCCGCTGCGAACGGCGTCGCCGACGACGCAGCACTGCGCCGGATCGATGCTGTGGAACTGTCGCGGCTCGAACCCGAGGTCCTTGGCGTCGGCGCGCTGTTGTCCCCCTCCACCGGCATCATCGACAGCCATTCCTTCATGCTGAGCATGATTGGAGACGCAGAAGCACACGGCGCGCTCTTTGCGTGGGGCAGCGAGGTCGACGCCATCTACCCCGGAGCATCGCTGGAGGTCTCAGGTAGCAGCCAAGGCGAAGCGTATCGCTTCGCTGCCGATCAAGTCGTGGTCGCCGGCGGTCATGGTTCCGCGCCGCTGATGCGACGTGCCGGCGCGAGGAACGTGCCCGAAACGTTCGAACTCAAGGGGAACTACTTCAGTCTCATGCGCAGAGCACCGTTTCGGCACCTTATTTACCCGGTCCCGGTGCCAGGCGGTCTCGGTGTCCACGCGACGCTCGACTTGGCTGGTGCAGCGAGATTTGGGCCGGATACCGAGCCTGTGGTCGGCCTGGACTACACGGTCGCGACTGACCGAATCGACGCGTTCACGCAGGCCATCGCACGTTATTGGCCGACGGTTCGATCCGAATGGCTCGCGCCCGCTTATGCAGGGGTCCGACCGAAAATACGCGGTGCTGATGGAGAAGATGCCGACTTCTTGATCCATGGCCCGGCACAGACTGACATCGCAGGCCTCTTTGCGCTCTACGGCATCGAGAGCCCGGGCCTCACTACAAGCCTTTCGCTCGCTGAGACGGTGCGGGATATGCTGGGTTAGCCCACGCGCGCTGGGGCGCTCGTCGCTCGGAAAGGCGTTTGAGCAAACAAGGCGGCAACGACGAGCAAAGCGGACAGGGATGGCGTCCTCAACGGGTAGTCGAACACGCTCGCGACAGCAAAAATGAGAATAATGACTACCCCCAAGCGGCCGAGCGTCACGCTCTCGAGGCCGTCGCCAGCGGGAGAAGTTGCCGTAGCGGCAGCCATGCGATGCAATCGCCACCCGTGGGTCAAAGTCCAGCCCAGTCCAACAAGCGCCAGCGCCGCTCCCGGCACGCCGAGCGTGGCGAGGACCTCCAGCCAATCATTGTGAGCGTGATTGAGGTAGTTGGGGGAAAGGTCGGCAGCCGACTCGTGGATCTGGTATACGTCAGCAAAGGAGCCCGATCCGGCCCCGAGCGGCAGGTGGCGCTGCGCCATCGCCCACACCTGCGGCCAGAATTCCGTGCGACCGGCTGCTGAGCCTGAACTCGAAAAGGCGCCGAGCAAGGCCTCGCCACGCAACGCAACCGCGAGGGCCGCAATCGCAGCCCCCCCAGCTGCTACGATTGCCCACCGGCTGGCAGAGGTTGTGGCGGCGCCAACGGATGGACGCAGCCAGACGATGCTCATCAGCCCAAGAGCGAGAGCAAGCACCCCGGCCCGCGAGCCGGTGAGTACGATAATCGTGATGAATAGCGCTCCGATGCACAGCGCAAGCCAGCGTCGCCAGTCGGTCTGAGAACGTACGTCCTGCCCCTTACGGCCGCGCTGGCGGCCAGCCACCGCAAGCGCGGGGACGAGCGCGGCAAGAAAAACCGCCTGGTGATTGGCGTTTGCGAACAAGCCTACCGGAGCGCCCCAGTTGGTGTGGCGGTAGAAGTAGATCGGGCTGCCAGGACCGCCCAGCATCTGCAAAAGTCCGATTACTGCGCTGAGAAGGCCGAGGCCGATAAGCCACGTCACCACCTTGGCCAGATCGCCGCGACGCGTTTGCATGCCGGCAAGTAGGACCGCGAACGGTATCAGCATCGCCAACAGCGCGTTCCAACCTTCGGCAGGGGTGAGCGTAAAGGGGCGCCAGTGATTTTCGAGGCCCGCGAGGCGCTCGAGCGCGACGACGAGACCCCTGTCGGGCAAACTCTGCCAAAGTTTCGCTGGCAGCGGCACGAGGTGCATCGCCAGCAGCGCAATGGCGCTCACCATCATGACCACGATCGCGCGGTGGTTGGCGACGTCCCGGCCAGACACTCGCCAAAGCGCAAGGATGGCAACGATCGCCGCGATGGGACGCAACAACAGCAAAGACACGATGTCGCTTCGCGCACCCCCACCAATCGTGAAAGCGCTGAACAGCGCAACGAGGAGCAAAGCGAGCGGCAGCGATACGAAACGACGGGCGGAAGGATCGGCACTGCGGATCGGCGACCGCCAGTCGAAGATGGTCATTCCGCGCCTTTAGGTGAACGGCGCGGGGGGTCAATGTTTGCTTGTGTGCCGCCTGCGCGTTGGGGTAAGGCGCGCGCCGTTGCAGTTTGCCTTTCAAAAGGGCAGCGCCCCGGCGACCTCGAGGGGAGCGGGCGGTGGGCACGGTGGTAGAGTTTGTCTGCCACGGCGAAACGTCGTGGCAATTTTGTGAGGCACTCCTTGTTCGCACAACAATTGGAAACGGCTCGGGTGGCTGTCATCGGGCTCGGCTATGTTGGGCTGCCGCTGGCCGTGGAGTTTGCCAAGCAACGAAGCGTTGTCGGCTTCGACATCAACCGTGACCGCATCGCGGCGCTCAAGGGCGGACACGATAGCACCCTCGAGGTTTCGGACGCCGAGTTAGGAGAGGCAACCGGCCTCAAGCTTACTGCCGATCCGACGGACCTCACCGAATGCAACGTATTCATCGTAACGGTGCCGACCCCCATCGACACGTCAAAGCGCCCTGATCTCACGCCGCTCGTGAAGGCATCGGAGACGCTTGGTCAAGCGCTTCGCGAAGGTGATGTCGTAATCTACGAATCGACGGTTTATCCGGGCGCGACCGAAGAGGTCTGCGTGCCAGTGCTCGAGCGGGTGTCGGGTCTGAAGTTCAACGTCGACTTCTTCGCCGGCTACAGCCCGGAGCGTATCAATCCTGGTGACAAGACCCACCGGCTGACGACCATCACCAAAGTCACTTCTGGCTCGACACCTGAAGTCGCCCGCTTTGTAGATGCTCTCTACGCCTCAGTGGTCACGGCCGGAACCCATCCTGCGCCGAGCATCAAGGTCGCCGAAGCAGCGAAGGTCATCGAAAATACACAGCGCGACCTCAATATCGCGCTGATCAATGAGCTCGCAGTGATCTTCAACCGAATGGGGATCGATACGGAGGCAGTTCTGCAAGCCGCAGGGACCAAGTGGAACTTTCTCCCGTTTCGCCCGGGGCTCGTCGGCGGGCACTGCATTGGTGTCGATCCCTATTATCTCACCGAAAAGGCGGAATCGATCGGGTATCATCCGCAGATCATTCTCGCTGGACGGCGCTTGAACGATGGCATGGGGGCCTATGTCGCCGATCAGTTGATCAAGGCGATGTTGCGCAAGCGTGTCCAGATCGTCGGGGCGAAGGTTCTCATGCTCGGCCTGACGTTCAAGGAAAATTGCCCGGATTTGCGCAATACGCGCGTCGTCGATGTGATCGCCGCCCTCAAGGACTTCGGCGTTGAGGTCGACGTCTACGATCCTTGGGTTGATGCGGACGAGGCGCGCCATGAATATGGCCTGGAGCTGGCCACCGAGCTTCAACCCGATAGCTATGACGGGATCGTCGTCGCGGTCGCGCATGACGAGTTTCGCACGATGGGGGCCGAAGGCCTGCGAGCGCTCGGCAAGCGCGAACATGTGCTGTACGACCTGAAGTATTTGCTTTCTGCGCACGAAAGCGACCTGCGACTGTGACAGCGCAATCGCCAACTGAAAAGCGCTTCGGGCTCGTCGGCGCTGCCGGGTACATTGCTCCACGGCACATGATCGCCATCCGCGATACGGGGCACGACCTAGTCGCCGCGCTAGACCCGTCCGACTCGGTCGGGATCATGGACAGCTACTTTCCCGATGCCCATTTCTTCACCGAATTCGAGCGTTTCGACCGGCATGTTGACCGGCTAGCTCGACAGGGAGCGGGCATCGACTACATCGCCATCACCTCCCCCAACTATCTTCACGACAGTCATATTCGCTTTGCATTGCGCTCGGGGGCCGACGCGATCTGTGAAAAGCCGCTGGTATTGAACCCCTGGAACCTCGATGCTCTTGCCGAGATTGAGGAGGATACTGGCCGCAAGATCAACACGATCCTCCAGCTGCGGCTGCACCCTGCTATCATCGCGTTGCGAGATAAAGTGCAGGCGGCAGGCACAATAGGCCGCAAGTACGACGTCGACCTCACCTACATTACCTCACGTGGCCGATGGTATTTGCAAAGCTGGAAGGGCGACGAGAGGAAGTCTGGCGGCATTGCGACCAATATCGGTGTGCATTTTTACGACATGCTGCATTTCCTTTTCGGACCGCTGGTGGAGAATCATGTCCATCTAAGCGAACCGCTCAAGGCGGCAGGTTACCTTGAATACCAGCATGCGCGCGTGCGCTGGTTCCTGTCGGTGGATCTGAACGATGTGCCAGCCGCCGAGCGGGCGGCAGGGAAGCGCACGTTCCGCGCAGTGACGGTCGACGGCGATCACGTGGAATTTTCAGACGGATTCACGGACCTCCACACCCGCTCTTATGAGCGTATCCTCTCCGGACAGGGGTTTGGGTTGGAGGACAATCGGGTAGCGATCGAAACCGTCGCGCACATTCGCAACGCGGTCACGGACAACATTGGCGACGTCCACCCGTTTTGCCTTGCCGCGCGAGCGCGAACGTGAGCGCCTCGGTACACCCCAGCGCTATCGTCGATGATGGCGCTACGATCGGGGCGGGCACTCGCGTCTGGCATTTCGCGCATATCTGTGCGGGCGCTGTGATCGGGCGTGAAGTGTCGATCGGCCAAAATGTGTTCGTTGCCAACCGAGTGAAGATTGGTGACCGATGCAAGATACAGAACAACGTGTCGGTCTATGACAATGTCACTCTCGAAGACGACGTCTTCTGCGGGCCGAGCATGGTGTTCACAAACGTCTACAATCCTCGCGCGCATGTCAGCCGGAAGGATGAGTACCGCGACACCTTAGTCAGGCGTGGCGCCACTCTGGGGGCCAACTGCACGATCGTCTGCGGGAATGAGATAGGCGCCTACTCTTTCATCGGCGCGGGGGCGGTCGTGCAGCGTCCTGTTCGTCCCCACGCTCTTATGGTTGGCGTGCCCGCGCGACAGATCGGTTGGATGAGCCGATCAGGTGAGCGGCTACCGCTGCCCGCGCACGGTGACGGAGAGGCGCGCTGTCCTGCGACGGGCGAGCTCTATCGCCTCGATGGCGACACGCTGACCTTGATCCCGGACGACCTAACGTGAACATTCCTTTCATCGATCTCAAAGCGCAGTTTGGTGCGCTCGAACCCGCAATCCGCGGACGCATCGACGCCGTTCTGGCGCACGGGCAGTATATCATGGGTCCGGAGGTGGCGGAGCTTGAATCCGCGCTCGCTACGTTCGTTGGCGATGGCCGCCACTGTGTCACTTGCGCGAGCGGGACCGAAGGTCTGTTAATGGCCCTTATGGCGCTCGGTATCGGTCCGGGCGACGAGGTGATCACCACACCGTTTACCTTTGCCGCAACTGGCGAGGTCATCGCGCTGGTGGGTGCGACCCCTGTCTGGGTTGACGTGCGAAGCAGCGATGCGCTTCTCGACGAACGTCAAATCGCCGCCGCGATCACCCCTCGCACGCGCGCCATCATGCCGGTCAGTCTTTACGGTCAGATGGCCGATATGGCGGCGATCGACGCAATCGCTGCGGAACATGGGCTGCCCGTTATCGAAGATGCGGCGCAAAGCTTTGGGGCGCAGTATCGCGGACGTCGCAGTTGCGGCGTCAGCACCATCGGCGTCACCAGCTTTTTCCCCTCCAAGCCCCTGGGCTGCTACGGCGACGGCGGTGCCATCTTTACGGCCGACGAGAGCCTGGCACAGGCGCTCCGCGAGATACGCGTCCATGGACAAAGCAAGCGTTACGTTCATACACGCATCGGCGTGGGCGGACGGATGGACACGCTGCAGTGCGCCATCGTCCTCGCGAAATTCGAGCGGTTTGCTCAGGAGGTGACCGACCGCGCCAACATCAGCGCGCGCTATCTCGAGGCATTCGAGGATCTTGAGCCGGATCTGACGCGCATTTCCGTCGCTCCCGATCGCACCTCCGTATGGGGCCAGTTCACTGTGCGTGTGGGCGATCGCGAAAGTTTCGTCGCTGCACTAAAAGACGCGGGCGTTCCAACGGCAGTCCACTATCCGGTGCCGCTCAATGCCCAGCCGGCCTATCTGCCTTTCGGTGGGCTCAATTCCACGCCCGTGGCCCAACGCCTTGCTGATGAAGTCGTCAGCTTGCCGATGAGCGCCGACCTTAGCGTCGAGCAGCAGAACTATATCATTTCAACCGTGCGACGGTTTTTCGGGAAAGCGTGATGGATATCAAAGGGAAAAAACTCGTCGTTGTTGGAGGTGCGGGACTGATTGGCTCGCACACGGTCGACAAGCTGACGGCGCAGGACGTCGGAGAGATTGTCATTTACGACAATTTCGCGCGCGGTTCACTCGGCAACCTCGAGCAGGCGCTCAAAGATCCGAGAGTGCGTATCTACGAGGTCGGGGGCGACATTTGCCAGCCGGACATTCTCGAAAGCGCCTTCGAAGGCGCGGATGGCGTGTTCCACTTTGCAGCGCTTTGGCTGCTGCAGTGCCATGAATTTCCGCAGAGCGCCTTCAACGTGAACATTGAAGGCACGTTCAATGTTCTCCAGGCCTGCGTGAAGAAAAACGTCTCGCGTCTCGTCTACTCGTCTTCCGCATCGGTGTACGGAGATGCGGTCACCGAGCCGATGGCAGAGGATCATCCGTTCCTGAACAAAAACTTCTATGGCGCTACCAAGATCGCCGGTGAAGCCATGGCGCGATCCTTTCACCATCGCTACGGCCTCAATTTCGTCGGATTGCGATACATGAACGTCTACGGGCCGCGGCAGGACTATCACGGCGCGTACATCGCGGTGATTATGAAGATGCTCGACGCGATCGACCGTGGTGAAGCGCCGACCATTCTCGGTGACGGATCGGAGGCTTTCGATTTCGTCGCGGTTGAGGATTGCGCACATGCGAACGTATGCGCGATGACTTCGGATGCGACTGACGAGTTTTATAATGTCGGAACCGGCCTCCGTACCAGTCTCAAAGAACTGGCTGAGAAACTGCTCACTTTGACCGGCAGCGATCAGCCGATCCGGTATGCGGAACGCAGCCAAGCGACGTTGGTACGCAATCGCATCGGCTGTCCTGATAAGGCAGCGCAGCAGATTGGCTATAGAGCGCAGATCGATCTGGACGAGGGGCTGCGCCGACTGATTGCCTGGCGCGCCGCGCACAAGCAGGAAGTCGCATCGCGACGCCGCGCGGTGGGGCTCGAGGCGTGACCGGGTCGACTTCCGCGATGCAGGTTCCGATCGCTCGCACGACCTTGACGGACGCCGAGATAGAGAGCGTTCTTCAACCGCTTCGGTCAGGCTGGCTGGTGCAAGGGCCCAACGTGCGCGCGTTCGAGGACGCTTGGAGTGCGTTCACGGGTGCCGAACATTCGATCGCCGTGACGTCCTGTACGACCGGTCTCCACCTGTCGGTCGCGGCGCTGGGTTTGAAGCCGGGTGATGAGGTCATCGTCCCCGCGTTCACATGGATCGCGACTGCCAACGTCGTCGAACATCAAGGCGCGACCGTGCGCTTTTGCGACATCGACCTCGAAACGTTCAATTTGGACCTCGCATCCGCCGAGGCGGCGGTTACTGATCGCACCGTCGGTATCATTCCCGTCCACCTATTCGGGCTGATGGCGGACATGACCGGCGTTCAAGCCCTCGCGGACAAGCACGGGCTGTGGGTTGTCGAAGACGCTGCTTGCGGGTTCGGCGCAACGATGAACGGGCGACACAGCGGGACGTTTGGCACCACCGGCGCCTTCAGCTTCCACCCGCGCAAGGCGATCACCACCGGCGAGGGCGGGATGATCACGACCAGCGACGCTGCGTTGGCGGAACGCCTACGGCGACTGCGCGACCACGGCGCGGCGATGTCCGACTTGCAGCGCCATCTCGGCGCGCGGCCGTACCTTCTCGCCGATCACCCTGACGCCGGCTACAATCAGCGCATGACCGATTTTCAAGCGGCGCTGGGTGTCGCGCAGATGCAGCGGGCTGACGCAATTGTGTCTGAGCGTCGCGAGCGCGCAGACCGCTTCGCAGCGGCGTTCGCCGGCCTGGATTGGCTTCGCACCCCTTCCGCCCCGGAGGGCTTCGGGCACGGTTATCAGAGCTACCCGTGCCTGTTCCAACCCGAACCCGTCGGACCGTCATCGGTCGAGCGGGTCAATCAGGCGCGCAATGCGTGGATGGACGAGCTCCTGAGAGCGGGTGTTTCGACCCGTCCGGCAACCCACGCGGTCCATATGCTATCGTTTTACCGCGAGAAATACGGCCTTCAGCCTGAGGATTTTCCGAACGCCTATGCGGCGAACCATTGCTCGATCTCGCTACCCCTGTTCCATGGGATGAGTGATGCTGAGCAGCAGCATGTCATCGATGTGGTGATGCGCGGACCTGTCAGCGCGGCCTGATCGGGACAGCGACCATGTGTGGCATTACCGGATTCCTCCAGCTTGACGGCGCGCCGGCCAGTCAGCCGACGCTGGTGCGCATGGCCGATGCCATCATGCACCGCGGGCCCGACGGCCATGGTTACTGGATCGATGGGCCGATTGCGCTCGGACATCGCCGGCTGGCGATCATCGACTTGAGCGACCACGGCCATCAACCGATGCAAACGAGTGATGGGCGATACGTCATCACTTACAACGGGGAAGTCTATAATTTCGCAGAGCTGCGGGCGGAGCTGACCGCGAAAGGCTACTCCTTTCACTCGCAGACCGACAGCGAAGTGGTGCTCAACGCGTGGCATGCCTGGGGCGAGCAGGCGGTGCATCGCTTCAATGGCATGTTCGCTTTTGCCGTCTGGGACCGTCGCGAGCGGCAACTGACACTCGTACGCGACCGGTATGGCATCAAACCGCTGTATTACGCTCAGTTCGGCGATGTGCTGCTGTTCGGATCCGAGCAAAAGGCCATTCTTGCGCATCCCGCCTCGCGCCGGAACTTGAATCAGCGTGCGCTGGTCGAATATCTGACATTTCAGAACATCTTTACCGACCAGACCTTGATCGAAGGTGTGCATTTGTTGCCGCCCGCAACGATTGCCACAATCGACATGGACGACCGGTCCAAAGGTCTGACGCAGCGCCGGTACTGGGATTATCATTTCGCCGAACCGGACAATCCGCGTAGCGCTGAAGAGTATCGCGAAGAGCTCGACTACCTCTTACGGCAAGCGGTTTCTCGACAGCTAGTCACCGACGTCGAGCTGGGCAGCTTCCTTTCGGGTGGCATGGATTCCGGTACACTCACCGCGCTGGGCGCGATGCAGTTCCCGTACATGAAGACGTTCACCTGCGGCTTCGACGTATCCTCCGCGAGCGGTCTTGAGCTCGCGTTCGATGAACGTCGCAAGGCGGAAGCCATGTCCGCGCGCTTCCGCACCGAACACTATGAGATGGTCCTGAAGGCGGGCGATATGGAGCGCGCGATGGACAGCGTCGCATATCATATCGAAGAGCCGCGCGTCGGTCAGAGCTACCCCAACTTTTACGCAAGCAAGCTCGCCAGCAAGTTTTGTAAGGTGGTGTTGTCCGGCGCGGGTGGCGACGAAATGTTCGGCGGCTACCCGTGGCGATACTATCGCGCCGTTAATTGCGAAAACTTCGAAGACTACGTCGGCCATTATTACCAGTTCTGGAATCGGCTGGTCGATAGCGCCGACATGAAAAGGCTTCTTGCGCCGTTGTCGGCCGAAGCCAGAGATGTCGACCCGAAAGCGATTTTCGCTAACGTGTTCGAGCATCACGATAACGCCCTCGACCGGCCGGAAGACTTCATCAATCATTCGCTTTATTTTGAAGCGAAAACTTTTCTGCACGGCCTGTTTGTCGTCGATGACAAGTTGTCGATGGCGCACAGTTTGGAAACGCGCGTCCCCTTCATGGACAACGACCTCGTCGATTTCGCCATGCGTTGTCCAGTTGGCCTCAAGCTCAATAATCTCGCCGACGTGGTGCGCGTTGATGAGACGGACTCCGTCGAAAAACGCGCTAGTTTCTTTCAGAAGACAAAAGACGGCAAACAGATCCTCCGCGACGTTATGCGTCGTTACATCCCGGACGACATTGCCAACGGGGAGAAACAAGGCTTCTCCGCTCCCGACGCAAGCTGGTTTCGTGGCGACAGCATCGACTTCGTCCGTCGCAAACTGTTCGACGAGCGCACCCCGCTCTACGACGTCCTCGATCGTGACACGGTCCACGCCATAGTAAACCGCCATCTCGACGGCGAAGAGAATCGCCGCCTCTTCATATGGTCGCTTCTCAGCCTCGACAGTTGGATGAGACAAACGCTGTGATAGACGACCTGCTCAGTCGGCTACGAGGGTTTTGGGAAGATCGCCGCGTGGCAGTTGCGGGCCAATTCCACCGCCACCTTCCATTCGGGGATTATATCGTCGACCGGTGGGAAAAGGCGCGTGCGCTCGGCTTCGGAGAGGGCACCTCCGTATACGACAGCGCCCATATCTTCGGCGACGTTTCCGTTGGCCAAAACTGCTGGATAGGCCCGTTCACGATTCTCGACGGGAGTGGCGGGCTATCAATCGGCGATAATTGTTCAATTTCCGCCGGAGTTCAGATTTATTCTCACGATACGGTGCAGTGGGCAGTCAGCGGCGGAGAGGCCCCGTATGAACACGCGCCGACCGAAATCGGCAGCCGATGCTATATCGGGCCGAACACCGTCATCGCCAAAGGCGTCCGTATCGGCGATGGGTCGATCATTGGCGCCAACAGTCTCGTTCTAGCGGACATTCCGGCGGGATCGACAGCCTACGGCACCCCCTGCAAGGTGCAGCACGGCACGCGACCGCAAATTAGCGGAGATTACCCGTGACCGATTTCAGTTCGATCCTGACAGCCGCGCTCCAACAGCCACTTCAGTTCACAGGCAACTTCGTATCCGCTCTGGATGTTAGCGCCGACGAAAATCAGCAGCAGACCAACGAGGTCTTCACCGAGAAGTGGGACAAGTACGCCGATACGTCGAACCTTGAGGTTTTCTATCAATTCCAGCGCGAATGGTATTTGAAACTGTACGGATTCGATGATGAGAAGGCGCTCGCGAACCATTTGGTCACGGCGAATGTGATTTTGGATGCGGGATGCGGATTGGGCTACAAAGCTGCTTGGTTCGCACGCCTCGCACCGCACGCCGTAGTGGTCGGGATGGATTACTCGGGCGCTGCGCAGCAGGCATCAGAGATGTTCGCGGATCTACCCAACCTGTTTTTCATTCAGGGTGACATCGCTAAGACGCCTTTCGCTGACGGTGCAGTCGATTATGTCAGCTGCGATCAGGTCATCATGCACACGCAGGTGCCCGAAGCCACATTCTCGGAACTCGCGCGCATAACCGCCCCTTCAGGGGGCCAATTCGCATGCTATTTCTATGCGAAGAAGGCTTTACCCCGGGAACTTCTCGATGACTATTTCAGAACGCACTGCAAGAATGTCACCACGAGCGAACTTTGGGAGATGTCTGAACAACTGACGGAACTGGGTAAACGCCTTTCCGCGCTGGACATCAGTTTCGACGCTCCCGACATCCCGCTACTCGGGATACGTGGCGGAAAAACGGACATTCAGCGATTTATCTACTGGAATTTCCTGAAGTGCTTCTGGAACGAGGAATTGGGCCCCGAAACATCGGTGGCAACCAATTTCGACTGGTACAGCCCCAGCAACGCGCGTCGGTTCAGTGAGCAAGAGGTGCGGGAAATCGTGTCGGCAAACAATATGAGCGTCGTGACGTTCAACAGCGAAGAAGCCTGCTATTCAGGCCGCTTTGCCCACAGCCGCGGATAACGCAGTGTCCCAGCCGTCGAGCCTCGCGGAGACGAGCTTGCGTGTGTGCAAGCGCTGCATTTACGACGAGCGTGTCTCTTCCATCACGTTCGACGCGGACGGGGTGTGCAATTATTGTCACCAGCTCGACAGCTTGAAGGCGGAATACGGCACCGGTAATACCAAGGGCGGTGCCAAGCTCCAAGAAATCATAGAAGAGATACGGGCTGCCGGCCGCGGCAAGAAGTATGACTGCATCATTGGCGTCAGCGGTGGAACCGACAGCAGTTACATGGTGCATCTCGCGAAGACGGTTTGGGGTCTGCGTCCTCTGGCGGTCCACTACGACAACACGTGGAATACCGCGATAGCAACGCTGAACATACATCGCGTTCTTGAGAAGCTCGATGTCGATCTTTACACGCACGTCGTCGACAACAAGGAGGTCGACGACATCTTTCTGTCGTTCTTCCGCGCTGGCGTGGCAGAGATCGAGGCGTCTACGGATCTCGCGCTTGCGGAGGTGATGAACCGCGCCGCGATAAAGTTTGGTGTCAAATATGTGTTGGAAGGTCACAGCTTTGTCACTGAGGGGATCACGCCGATAGGTCGCAACTATTTCGACGGACGGTATATTCAGGCCATCCACGGTCGGTTTGGGGCTCGGAAAATATCGACCTACCCGCTTATGACATTCGAGCGCATGTTATTTGCCAGCGTAGCGGCGCGGATCCGTAAGATCCGGCCATTCTGGTACATGGACTATAATAAGGAAGATGCGCGCGCGTTACTCGAGAGGGAGTATGGGTGGGAGTACTACGGCGGTCATCATCTCGAAAATCGTATGACGGCGTTCTTCCACAGCATTTACGCCCCGCAAAAGTTTCAGACGGACTTTCGAAATAACACGCTTTCGGCGTTGGTCCGTGACGGGAAGATGAGCCGGGAAGAGGCTTGGGAGCTTTACAACAGCCCCCCTCACGTTGAGGAGGACCTGCTCGCCTATTTTCAAAAGCGGCTGGGGCTATCTGACAACGAATATAAAAGCATCATGGCAGAGGCGCCCCGGTCATGGTGGGAGTTCCCCACCTACAAGAAACGGTTTGAACGCTGGCGTCCGATTTTCAAGATTCTTGCGAAAGCGAACTTGGTTCCGATGTCGTTCTATCTCAAATATTGCTTTCCGATAAAGACACCGTCGCAATGATTACGGTCCTCGACTGTGGCATCGGAAATCTTGGCTCGGTGCGGAACATGTTGCGCCGGGCGGGTCTGGACTGTGAGGTCACCGACCAGCCTGAGATCGCGGCGCGCGCAACCAAGATCATACTGCCCGGTGTCGGCGCGTTCGATCGCGCGATGCGCCGGCTGGACGAGAGTGGGCTGCGTTCGGTCCTCGACCAAAAGGCGTTGGTTGAGAAAGTGCCGGTCCTCGGCATTTGCCTAGGCATGCAGCTGCTGACCGACGGTAGCGACGAGGGCGTATTGCCGGGCCTCGGCTACATACCTGCCCGAGCGCATATCTTTCCAGCTGAGATGGGGTTGAAGGTGCCCCATATGGGCTGGAACCGGGTTTCCAAGGCGAGTACGTCCCCGCTCACCGATGCGCTGCCCGACGACGCGCGCTTTTATTTCGTGCACAGTTATCATGTGCAGGTGACGCACGCCGCTAACTCGATGCTCAAGTGCCGCTACGGATTGGAGTTCGACGCAGCTATCCGCCACGACAACATTTTCGGCGCGCAGTTCCATCCGGAAAAGAGCCACAAGTTTGGCCGCGCGCTCTTCGAAGCTTTTGGCAGGCTGTGATGGAGCTGCGAACGCGCCTAATCCCCTGCTTGCAGCTGCGACATGGGTCGCTGGTGAAAACCCGCCGGTTCGGCCGGTTCGGCTATATCGGCGACCCGGCTAACACCTGCCGCATTTTCAACGAGTGCGCCGTCGATGAGCTTGCTCTGGTCGATATCGTCGCGACGCGGGAAGGTCGGGGCCCCGATCTGAAACTACTCGCGGAGCTGGCGGAGGAATGCTTCATGCCGGTGGCCTATGGCGGCGGCATTACGACCGCTGCGCAGGCAGGCGATATCCTGCGGTTGGGCATGGAGAAGGTTATCATAGGTTCGGCCGCCTATGAACGACCGGAATTACTGAGCGAGATCGCTGACGGCTTCGGCACGCAATGCGTCGTCGCCGCGATAGACGTGAAGCGCAATTGGCTGGGGCGCGAACATTGCATGGCGCGGTCAGGAACGAGGACGGCTTCGCCCGACCCGGTTGCCTGGGCGCAAGAAGTTGAACGCGCTGGTGCCGGTGAAATCCTGCTGACATGCATCGATCGGGAAGGAACCTGGGAGGGGTTCCAGCTCGACCTGGTGGCACGGGTCAGCGCGTCCGTTTCCATACCGGTGATCGCGCATGGCGGTGCGGGCAGCCACGACGACATTCGACGGGTCGTCAACGAGGCGGGCGCATCTGCGGTCGCGCTTGGCAATATGGTTGTGTATCAGAAACGTGGCATGGGCGTGTTGGTGAATTTCCCTTCCGAAGCGGATCAGGACGCCATGGAGTTGCGCTCCCCGATGCAGGCGATGACGGCGTGACGTCCCTCTCCGTCTCTTTGGAGCGATATGACGACAGGCTGCGCGAAGAGTGGCTGGCGCTGCTTCCGCATCAGGCTGCTGCCGCTGGGGCGGGAAAGCTCGACTGGAAGTTCCGCCAAAACCCGGCCGGCGACGGACTGATCTCCGTCGCACGGATCTGCGGAGATGTTGTCGGAATCAACGCATTCATGCCCGTGCGCTTTGACGGCTTTGGTGCGCCAGGGCTTGCCGGCTTTCAGTCGATGGACACGATCGTCGCCCCTGCCGCGCGCGGCCAGGGCGCGTTCACTCGGATGGTCCAGGCCTTTCAGGACGCTGCGCCGGGCGACATTCTCTACGGGTTCCCCAATCTGAGTTCGTCCCCTGGCTTCTTTGGCAAACTTGGCTGGACTCACCTTGCGCCGGCGCCAATGCTCATACTTCCGATCCGGTCGGGACTATTCTTGAAGCGCCTGCATCCGCGTATGCCTGACATTGCGCTGCCCACCTTCAACGGGCGTAGCGATCGTTATGCGGATGTTGAGCCAATTAGTCGCTTCGATGCGCGGGTGGATGCGGTATGGGGCGAATTCGCGCGCACCAACGGCGTTCGCCATGGCGTCCAACGCGATGCGACTTTCCTCAACTGGCGGCTATTCGACCATCCCGTGGCGCGATACTCCGCGGCGACGGTCGGGCACCGCGCCTATGCCGCCTGGTGCCTGGAAGAGAAGCATGGCGGCCGGGTTGGCTACATCATGGACGTCTTCGGTGACGACATGGGGGTGCGTACCTTGGTTGGCTACGCGAGCGCACGGCTGAAGGAACTCGGCGCCGACGCGGTGTTCGCTTGGAACTTGCCGCACATGATGAGCCAACACGCATACCGCGCTGCCGGTTACTGGTCGCTTCCCGATCGACTGCGTCCGATACGTTTGAACTTCGGTGGCCGACCGCTCCGAAGCGAGATCGCGGACTTTAACGATCTGCGCCGCTGGCACGTCAGCTACTTGGACTCCGACACGGTATGAGTGGGGCGCGTTTCATTCTGTCGCTCGACTGCGAAGGCAAGTGGGGCATCGCCGACCACTTAGGGCCACGCGATCACGAGCTCCTTTCGGACGCACGTCTTCAGCGAGCATATCGTGACATTATCGCCCTGCTCGACCGCCACGAAGTTCCGGCGACCTTTGCCGTCGTCGGCCTATTCGTCGAACCCAAGGATGCCCTCGCCAGCCTTCCCCATTCCGACCTCGCAGAGCAACTTCCGTACACGCGAGCTGCAATGCAGGCGCTGGCCGCGGGCGAGTTCGACGGATGGTGTGGCAATTGGCTGCGTGCGATGCTGGGGGAGGCGCACGAATGGGCCTCGCACGGTGTCACTCACACCCCGTACGATCAGATGACTGCCGATGACGTCCGGCTGGAGCACGCGCTTGTGTCGCCGGTCGCGGGACAGACGTTCATTTTTCCGCGAAACCGGATAGGGCATCTCGACGTGCTCGCTGAACTGGGCGTGACCGGCTACCGGCTCGCGGCGTGTCGTGGGCGAATCGCTCGGTTAATGGGCGAATTTCAAATGCGAACGCCATCAGAAGCCGACCCCCTGCAGCTGCCTCACGCGCCTGTGGCGATTCCTGCCGGACACTTCGTGAACTGGAAATCCGGTGGTCGAAAGCTGGTCCCTGTGGCAGTGAGTCGCAAGCGTGCAGCGGCGATGCTCGATCATGCTGTGAAGACCGGTGGCGTGGTCCATTATTGGACCCACCCTGAGAACGTCGCGACTGCCCCCGACACGCTGTCGGTGCTGTCGGCAATCGTCCAGGAGGCGGCGATACGGGCCCGTCGGGGCGAAATTCGCATTCTCACCCAGGCAGACTATGTCGCCGAGCAGATCGTAGCATGACCGCCCGCCCGCGCGTTGCTGTGCTCGGCAACATGAACAACAACGGCCACAACCTTGTGCGTTTCTTGCGGCGCGAGGGCGTCGACGCACATTTGCTGTTCTTCGCTAATGAGGCTGGGCATTTCGTCCCGTCCGCCGACAGCGACGGCCAAGCGGACTACCCGTCGCGCACCCTCAGCTGGGGCGGCTATGGTCAGCTGCTGACCACGCCCGCCGCCACCATCCGCGAAGACCTGCGTGAGTTTCCTTTTCTCATCGGCTCTCGGCTAGCCCCGGCTTACGCGCAAAAGGCGGGGCGGCGGCTCGACATTTTCATGCCCTCCGGCGGCGATCTCCACATGTTGCCGATGTTCAGCGGCTGGGCACCCAAGGATCTCTTCAAGTTCCTGATCTATTCCCGGGCACAGCGGCGTGGGATTCAAGCAAGCCGGACCCTGTTCTGGGACGCTACCAATCCTGAGCTCGAGGAGAAGATCCGCCCCGTAGTGCAAGGGATGGATCGCATTAGCCACGCAATACCGATGCTTTATTACCCTGATTTCGAAGGAGAGGCGTTCGCACGTCGTCGTGCGGCCTCGAGCATGCCGCAGACGATGGCGAAGCTGCGTGGCGACGCCGACATCTTGCTGCTGCACCATGTCAAGCATGTTTGGAAGCCGGCGACCATTCGGCACTACGGCCTGTTCCACGACAAGGCCAACGACGAGCTGGTCCGTGGCTTGGCGCGTTACTACGCTGGCAACCCGGCCAAGCAGGTGCGGTTGGTCATGGTGCGCTTCGGTACCGACTATGACGACACCGCCGCCCTTGCGGAGGAGTTGGGCGTCGCGGAACATATCGCGTGGTTGCCGCAGATGCCGCGCAAGGAACTGATGATCGCCATTGGTGAAGCGGACGCGGTTGTCGGCGAAGTGGCGCGTAGCTGGTTCTCTTATGGCACCATCTTTGAGGCGATGGTCATGAAAAAGGCCGTGCTGCATCACCGGGACGACGCGTTGTACCCGGACAAAGAGCTGTATCCTATGCTCTCTATCCACGATGGGGAAAGCTTTGCGCACCAGCTCGACCGTATCGCCCGCGGAGAGGTGGACCTTGTCGGCATGGGCGAGGCCTCTCATCGCTGGCTGATGGACTATGGCTTTGGCGGGGGCATCCGCGAAATTCTCGCTCGCATCGATCAAGCTAGCACATGATTGCGGTTCCGGGCGCTGTCGCAGCACTGTTGCGACGCGGGCTGGTCGACACGGCGCTTCAGGTCGCCGCTACTGTCGGCACCCGTTTCCTCCTCATCCTCGCGATATTCGTGCTCGCCCGCTTCGTCGGTACCGATGAGATTGCGACGTACGACCTGTTCATTGTCGCCACGTCGCTGCTGCTGATCGTTATGACCTTCGGGCTCGACTCCGCACTAGCGATCGTCGCGACGGAAACTGACGAAGAATCCAGGCACGCGGCAATCTGGACGTCGATCCTGATGACGGTGGTGCTGTTCGTGTCGCTTTACTGGCCACTCCGGCTCGCCTCACAGGTTCCGCAACTCCAATCGCTGCTCCCGCCGAAGGTGTTCAACGCTGCATATCTCTATGCTGGCGGTTCCGCGCTCATGACGCTGGTCTTCGCCTATTTCCGTTGGCTGGGAAAGGCACTGGCGGCGTCCGCAGTCATTACCGTTGCCAACGTCGTCGGCGTCACAGCCGGCGCCATATGGTTCGCGAAGACGGGTACCATCGACGGCTTTATCAGCGGATTGCTGCTGGGGAGCGCAATTGGCACAGCGGCGGTGCTCTGGATTATCTCCCGGCACGCGCCGCTGCTGCCCGTGCTCCGAAAACATGGTGGATTGACCGCGCTGAGCGCGCGCCTGGCAAATCTGGCCTGGCCGTTCGGCATCGCCAGCCTACTCTTGATCGCCCGGCGCGCGGTTGATCGTGGGATCCTCATCGGAGCCGGCGGTGCGAGCGCTCTTGGTTCATATGCACTCGTGTCTAGAGCCGGCGAAACCGGGGCATTCTTTCTGGCACTGCCGGCAATGGGCGTCGCTCCGATCATTCTCGCTCGTCATCGGGAGGCCGAAGGGCAGCATGTCGCGCGCCTGCTTTACGGAGGCTATCTCCTTCTCTCACTCGCAGTCGTCGCAGTCGTCGTCGTTATCGTGCGCTTCGGTCAGGGGTTGGTGCCGCCGGCGGCCGTCGCCGCGCTTCCGGCGCTCGCCGCTTTGACCGTCGGAAACCTCTTCTTCACCGAATCGACGGTTGCGGGTTTTGGCTTCGTCATCAACGGTCGCACGTCGGCGATCGCTTGGCTGAGCCTGCTGTTCATTGCGGTCATGGTCGCAGTGGCCTGGCCCTTGAGCCGAGCCTTCGGTCCCCTGATCGGGGTGAGTGCGGGCTTTGTGATCGCCGCCTTTGTCCACAGTAGCCTGTTCATTTGGTTGTCCGAGCGGGTGGTGACGTTCGGCTACCCACTCAAGCTGATCGTCGCGTTGAAACTGGTCGTGCTCGGGCTATCGCTCTACCTGCTATTTGCATGAACAGCGCACGGTCTACGCGCTTTGGCGCCCTCGCGAAACGCGGGATCGATATCCTAGGAGCAAGTGCCGGATTGATCCTCCTCTCGCCACTGCTGGTGTTGGCAGCATTGGCTGTTCGGGTCAGTCTTGGCTCGCCTGTCCTGTTCGCTCAGCTTCGCCCGGGACGCGGCGGCGTTCCGTATCGCAACCTGAAACTGCGTACGATGCGCGACGCCGTGGACGTCCATGGGAGAGTGTTGCCGGATGCCGAAAGGTTGACCCGGTTAGGTCGTTTCCTGCGCTCTTCCAGCATCGATGAACTCCCAGCCTTGTGGAACGTGCTGCGCGGCGAGATGAGCCTTGTCGGACCCAGGCCCCTCTTGATGGAGTATCTGCCACTTTACACCGCCGAGCAGGCGCGCCGACACGAGGTACGTCCTGGCCTAACTGGCTGGGCGCAAGTGAACGGTCGCAATGCGATCGATTGGGAGAAAAAGTTCGACCTCGACCGCTGGTATGTCGACAACCAGTCCACGCTCTTGGATTTGCGTATCCTAGCACTCACCGCGTTGAAAGTTCTCCGCCGCAGCGACATCAGCGCAGCGGGCGAGGCGACGATGAGCCGGTTTACCGGTACGGCTGTTTCGAAAGAAGGGGAGACCGACACGTGAAGCAAGAAATCGGGATCTTCGGCGCGGGCGGGTTTGGCCGCGAAGTGCTCCCGTTAGCGCGATCTTCGTTCCCGGAGGCGGAGGTTTTTTTCCTCGACGACCGCGTGTCGGGAGAGCTGAATGGCGTCCGCGCAATCAGTTTCGAGCAATTTACTCTCAAGGTTACCGAAGGTAGCAACGCCGTGATCGCCGTGGCCGATGGCCTAGCTCGCAAACGCATCGCTGACCGCTGTGCTGCCGCGGGTATCGCGTTGGCCAACATCAAATCGCCGGAGGTCGTAAAGTATGACGACGTGGATATGGGCGACGGTGCCATCCTTTGCGCCGGCACGATCCTCACTTCTAACATCCGCATTGGTCGCGGCTTCCACTCCAACCTGCAAAGTTACGTCGCGCACGACTGCGTTATTGGGGACTGGGTCACGTTCGCGCCGGCGGTGCGGTGCAACGGAAACGTGACGATCGGTGACCACGCGTACATCGGCACGGGAGCGATCATAAAGCAGGGAGTTACCATTGGTGCTGGCGCTGTTGTCGGCATGGGCGCGGTTGTGACCAAGGATGTTGCACCCGGCATTACCGTAGTCGGCAATCCGGCGAAGCAACTTATCAAAGGATAGGCGTTTGCTTAACACTCCCTTCGCGCCATGGCCCTGTTTCTCCGATGAGGAGGCCGACGCGGTTGCGCGGGTAATTCGCTCGAACCGCGTCAACTACTGGACCGGGGACGAGTGTCGCGCCTTTGAGCGGGAGTTTGCCGCTTGGGTCGGAACGTCCCATGCGATCGCGGTCGCCAACGGCACGGTTGCGCTCGACCTTGCGCTACACGGTCTCGGGATCGGTGCGGCCAACGGAGGGTCAGCTGAAGACGAGGTGATCGTCACACCGCGCACGTTCATCGCTTCGGTGAGCTGCGTCGTGAACGCAGGCGCGCGCCCGGTATTCGCGGACGTGGACCCAGACAGCGGAAACCTGTCTGCAGCGACCATTGGGCCGATGCTCACGCCATGGACGAAGGCGGTGATCCTTGTCCATCTCGCCGGGTGGCCCGCAGACATGGACCCGATCCTCGAGATGCTCGAGCCGCGGGGCATCCGATTGATCGAAGACTGCGCGCAGGCGCACGGCGCACGCTACAAGGGGCGAAGCGTGGGCAGTATCGGCCACGTCGGCGCTTGGTCGTTCTGCCAGGACAAGATTATGACCACCGGCGGCGAAGGCGGGATGGTGACGGTCAACGATCCCGACCTTTGGTCGCGGATGTGGTCCTATAAGGATCATGGGAAAAGCTGGGACGCGATTTACGAACGCGCGCATCCCCCGGGTTTTCGCTGGGTTCACGACAGTTTCGGCACCAACTGGCGCATGCTGGAAGTGCAAGGTGTCATCGGCCGCATTCAGCTCGCTCGCATGGCGCAGTGGACTGCGGCTCGGAACGCACATGCCGCCGTATTGCGATCCGCGCTCGCGGTGTGTGCCGGGGACGGTGGCGTCATTCGCATGCCACAGCTGACGGAGCCGGACAGCGTCCACGCGGAGTATAAATTCTACGCCTATGTCGTTCCCGAACGACTGGCATCGGGCTGGGACCGCGACCGTATCGTCGCGCAGATCAACGGCCACGGCGTGCCATGCTATCAAGGGAGCTGCTCGGAGGTATATCTTGAGCACGCGTTCGACCGACATCCCTCCCGTCCGGCCGAGCGACTGCCCATTGCCCGCGCGCTTGGTGAAACGAGCCTGATGTTTCTGGTGCATCCGACGCTGACAGAAGCGCAGATTGCGGAAGCGGCGCGAGTTGCCGTCGACGTCCTCTCGCAAGCAGCGCGGCGCTGACGTGAGCAGTTTCTAAACCGGTTGACGGTAGTGGGGCCGCGATGAGCGCAAAGCCCTTACCAAGGATCATGGTGGTTTTCGGCACGCGTCCGGAAGCGATCAAGATGTTTCCGGTTGTCGATGCGCTGCGTTCGCACGGCGGGCTCGACGTTCGCGTCGCCGTTACCGCACAGCATCGCGCTATGCTCGATCAGGTGATGGACCTGGTTGGCATCGTTCCCGACATCGATCTCGATCTGATGCGGCCCAACCAGTCGCTCGAGGATCTGTGCGCCCGCATACTCGTGAGCTTCGGCGCAGCTCTGGACGAGTGGCGTCCTGACCGCATTCTCGTCCACGGCGACACGCTCACGACGATGGCGGCGACGCTGAGTGCGTATTTCCACAAGATACCGGTGGGTCACGTAGAGGCGGGTCTGCGCAGCGGCGATATGTATTCTCCTTGGCCCGAGGAAATGAACCGCCGCGTCACAGGCACGATCGCCGACCTTCATTTTGCGCCTACCAGTTCCGCAGCCGCGGCTTTGCGGGCCGAGAATGTCGCGGCGGACACGATCCACGTGACCGGCAATACGGTGGTCGACGCATTTTTGGCGACCGTGGCCCGAACCCGAGCCGACCCGAGCCTGACGACAGAGATCGACGGGCTGCTCGATCGGTTCGAAGGTCGCCGGCTGATCGCAGTCACGTCGCATCGGCGAGAAAATTTCGGCGAAGGCATGCGCCAAATCGCAGCCGCGATAAGGGCGGTCGCGGACCGTCCCGATGTTGCGGTGGTGTTTCCAGTGCACCCGAACCCCGCGGTGCGCGCGGTGATGGAGGCGCATCTCGGGGGGAATGAGAACATTTTGCTAAGCGAGCCGCTCGACTATCTGAGTTTTGTCAGGCTGTTGGACCGTTCCCACTTCGTCCTCACAGACAGTGGTGGCGTGCAGGAGGAGGCGCCCTCGCTCGGCAAACCTGTGCTGGTCATGCGCGACACGACCGAGCGGCCGGAGGGCGTGGTCGCTGGGACCGCGCGGCTGGTTGGGTCCGACACTCGCACGATCGTCGAACAGTGCATGCTGCTGCTGGATGATCCCGTCGCTTACGGCCGCATGGCCCAAGCGCATAACCCGTACGGCGATGGTCAAGCCGCCGTGCGCATCGCCAAGGTCATCGCCGATGCTCACTGCCACTGAACGTTCCCACACCTCGTCCATTACCGAAGAAGGGGCCACAGCCGTCGACACTGTCGTTGTCGGTCTGGGCTACATCGGCCTACCCACCGCGGCGGTCATCGCGCGTTCCGGGCAGCGGGTTCTGGGGGTCGACGTCAATCCTAATGTCGTCGACACGGTAAACAGCGGGCGGGTGCACATCGAAGAAGTCGATTTGCACGGCCTGGTGCAGGGTGTCGTCGATCGGGGCCTGCTTCGGGCGTCCGTCGAACCTGAACCAGCGTCGACCTTCGTGATCGCGGTTCCGACGCCGATCCGGGAAGATCGATCTCCGGACATTCGCTATGTCCTCGCGGCAGCGGAAGCGATCGCGCCTGTTCTGGAGCCAGGCAATCTCGTTATCCTAGAATCGACTTCTCCCGTTGGCACGACCGAGCAGCTGGCGGCGCGGCTGGCTGAGCTGCGACCGGACCTTAGCATGCCGGGCAACGGCGCGGCCGCACCCGATCTCGCGGTCGCCTATTGCCCGGAGCGGGTGCTCCCAGGACGCATCCTGATCGAGCTGATAGACAATGATCGGGTGATCGGCGGGATCACGCCGCGTTGCTCGAGGCGAGCGATGACGTTTTATCGCCGGTTCGTCCGTGGGGCCTGCGTGCCAACGAATGCACGAGCAGCTGAAATGGTGAAGCTCGTCGAAAACAGCTATCGCGACGTCAACATCGCGTTCGCCAACGAACTATCCATGATCGCCGATGCCATGGGCGTTGACGTGTGGAAGGTGATCGAGCTCGCCAACCGTCATCCGCGCGTCAACGTGCTCCAGCCCGGACCCGGCGTCGGCGGCCATTGCATCGCTGTGGATCCGTGGTTTCTGGTCGCCGGCGCACCGAAACAGAGCCGCCTGATCCGTACCGCGCGGGAGGTGAACCTCAGCAAGACCGACTACGTCATCGCAACGGCGAGTGAACTCATCGCCTCGCATCCAACCGCCAAGGTCGCGGCGCTCGGTTTAGCGTTCAAGCCCAACATCGACGATTTTCGCGAGAGCCCCGCGCTCATCGTCGCGACGGAGCTGGCTCAGCGCTTCGGCCCGCGGGTTCATATCGTCGAACCGTTCGCCAGCACGCTTCCGCCGGCCCTGCAGGACGCAGGCGCGACGCTGGTCGATCTCGATACCGCGCTGGATGAGTGCGAAATCATCGTCCTGTTGGTCGACCATGATTTGTTCAAGTCCGTCCCGAACGATGAGCGCGCGGGCAAGCATGTGTACGACACCCGCGGGGTGTGGCCGCCCAACCCTTGAAGGATGGGACAGCGTGGCTGGACTCGCTATCGCGATATTCGCGGTTGCTGCAGGCCATAACCCGGCGCTGGTCCGCTGGGCGCCTCGATCCTATCTAGGGGCGATGATCCCCACCGAACCTGAAGTCCGTCTGGTCGCAAGCACCATTCAGTTGGCGGTGGCGCCGGTGTTCTTGCTGGCGGGGATTGGGGCTTTTCTCAACGTCTGCACCGGCCGACTGGCGCGGGTGATTGACCGGGCGCGCAAGCTTGAGAGCGCGATCTTTGAGGAGAGCGGCGCGGAGCATGACCGCACCCAGCGCGAACTGACGCGGCTCGACCGGCGGATGCGGGTGGTGAACTGGGCGATCTTCCTCACCGTGGCGAGCGCGATCGTCGTCGCCTGCGTCGTCATGCTGCTGTTCATCGCCGCGCTGACCAGCAGCGAGCTTGGCAACACCATCGCGCTGATGTTCGTGGCCGCAATGCTGCTGCTGATCGCCGCCTTCGTCACCTTTCAGATCGAGGTCCGCCTCGCCGCGCGGAGCATCGGCGTCCGCCAGGATGCGCTCGATCACTCCGCCGACGAAGGCGACGTGGATTAGCGCCGTCGCACGACCGGCGCCGCCGCGCGGTCGGCGGCGAGGCCGTTGCGGTAGGTCGGGGTGGGCCGCATCGGGGCGATCGCCTCGTAGGCGGCGCCTACCGAGAGCAGTTGCGCATCGCTCCAGCGCGCGCCGATGAAGCTCAAACCCACCGGCATGCCCTCGACCGTCCCCATCGGCACGGTGAGGTGCGGGTAACCCGCGATCGCGGGCAGCCCGCTCGCCGAGGGGCCGCCGAAATTGTCGCCGTTCACGAGGTCGATCGACCAGCCCGGCCCGTTGGTCACGCCAAGGATCAGGTCGAGCGGCGCCCCTCCGCCCGCGCGCCCCGACAGCAGCCTGTCGAGCCCCTGCGTCGCCATCCGCACCGCATTGTCGCGGTCGCGCCGATATTCTGCGCTGTCGAGCGCCGGGGCGCGAGCAGCACGTTCGAACATGTCCTGCCCGAACCAGCGCATCTCTCGCGCGGCCTCGCGATTGTTGAACGCGATCAGTTCGTTGAGGCTGCGCGGGCCGGGCACCCCGGCGGGGCGGCCGCGCAGATATTCGTCCATGGTGGCGCGCAGTTCGCTCATCAGCAGCGACGTCTCAGCCTCCCCGAGCCCGCGGTAGGCGGTGTCGTCCTCGCGCAGCTCGACGATGGTGGCGCCTGCACCGCGCATGCGTTCGAGCGCGGCGTCGAACAGCGCGGCGATGTCCGCTCGGCGGCCGAGCTGGCTGCGCACCACGCCGATCCGCATCCCGCGCAAGCCATCTGGGCGCAACCCCGCGGCGAAGCCCGCACCGCGCCGCTGGTCGGCCTCACGCGTGGCGGCGTCGGCGGGGTCGCTTCCGGCGAGCGCGTCGAGCAGCAACGCCGCGTCGCGCGCGGAGAGCGTCATCGGTCCCGCCGTATCCTGCGTGCCGGAGATGGGGACGACGTGCGTGCGGCTGACCATCCCGACGGTCGGCTTGAAGCCGGCGATGCCATTGATCCCCGCCGGGCAGGTGATCGAACCGTTGGTCTCGGTCCCGATCGCGGCGAGCGCGAGCCCCGCCGCCACTGCCGCCCCGCTGCCCGAGGAAGATCCGCAGGCGGTGCGTGAAAGATCGTGCGGATTGCGCGTCAGCCCGCCGACCGCGCTCCACCCGCTGGTCGAATTCTCGGAGCGGATGTTGGCCCATTCAGAGAGGTTGGTTTTGCCGAGAATGACCGCCCCCGCCGCGCGTAGCCGCACCACCAGCGGCGCGTCGCGGTTGGTGACGTTCTGCGCCAGCGCGAGGCTGCCTGCGGTGGTTGGGAGCGGTCCCGCCACCTCGATATTGTCCTTGATCAGCACCGGCACGCCATGCAGCGGCCCGCGCAAGCGCCCTGCGCGGCGTTCCGCATCGAGCCTGCGCGCCTGGTCGATGGCATCCGGGCTGACTGCGATCACCGCATTGATGCGCCCTTCGATGCGCGGGTCGGCGATGCGCGCCAGCGCACCGCGGACGATCGCTTCGGAGGTCAGCGTGCGCGCGGCCATTGCGCGCCCGGCCTCGCTCACCGGGTCGCGACGGCCGAGCAGTTCGGCGTAGCTGCGCGCCGGGGCGGGCGCGGTGGCGACGCTGCGCGACTGGGCGATCGCCGCGGTGGGAGCAGCGACCGTCAGCAACGCTCCAGCGGCGAAAGTGGGGGCGAGGGCGAGAGCGAGCTTGCGGCGAGTCATGCGCGTGAAGCTACGCGCCTTGCGCACCGCCACAAGTGACTTCGACGCAGCGCTACCCGGCGACCGCGCGCGCTGGCGTGGCGTTGACCCCCCGCGCGCGAAGGAACCGACCGAGATTGCGCGCCGCCTGCCGCAAACGCTGCTCATTCTCGACCATGGCGATGCGCACATAGCCTTCGCCATCCTCGCCGTAGCCGACGCCCGGCGCGACCGCGATGCCCGCTTGCGCCAGCAGCTGCTTTGAAAATTCGAGGCTGCCGAGGTGCGCGAGCGCAGGCGGCAATGGCGCCCAGGCGAACATGCTCGCCGGCGGGGGTGGGATGTCCCAACCTGCGCGACCGAAGCTTTCGACCAGCACGTCGCGCCGCTTGTGATAGAGCGCGCGGTTCGCCTCGACGATGTCCTGCGGGCCGTTCAGCGCCGCGCACGCCGCCGCCTGCACGGGGGTGAAGGCGCCGTAGTCGAGGTAGCTTTTGACCCGCGTCATCGCCGCGATCAGCTGCGCATTGCCGACCGCAAACCCCACCCGCCAGCCCGCCATCGAATAGGTCTTGGACAGCGAGGTGAACTCGACCGCCACGTCCTTGGCGCCCTTCACCTGCAGGATCGAGGGAGTCGGACGGCCGTCATAGTAGAGCTCCGAATAGGCGAGGTCGCTGATCACCCACACCCCCGCGTCGCGCGCCCAGGCGACCAGCCGCTCGTAAAAGGCGAGGTCGACCGTCTCCGCGGTCGGGTTGGAGGGGTAGTTCACCACCAGCACCGACGGGCGCGGCACAGTGTACTGCATCGCCCGCTCGAGGCTTTCGAAATAGGCGTCGTCGGGCGTCGTCGGCACCGACCGGATGGTCGCGCCGGCGATGATGAAGCCAAAGGTGTGGATCGGGTAGCTGGGGTTCGGCGCCAGCACCACATCGCCCGGCGCGGTAATCGCGGTGGCAAGGCTGGCGAGCCCCTCCTTCGACCCCATGGTGACCACCACCTCGGTCTCGGGATCGACCTCCACCCCAAAGCGGCGCGCGTAGTAATTGGCCTGCGCGCGACGCAGTCCGGCGATGCCCTTGGACGCAGAATAGCCGTGCGCATCGGGCTTTTGTGCGACTTCGCACAGTTTGGCGATGACGTGCGGCGGCGGCGGCAGATCGGGATTGCCCATGCCGAGGTCGATGATGTCCTCACCCGCCGCCCGCGCCGCCGCGCGCATCGCGTTGACTTCGGCGATGACGTAGGGCGGCAGCCGCTTCATGCGGTAGAATTCGTCGGACATGGCCTCCGCTATGCCGCCCCCGTCGCGTGAGGGAAAGGCCCCTCACCCCTCCCGCGGAGTGCGCAGGAATAGCGTCTGCGTGCCAACGTCGATCACGCCGTTGAACCGCGTCAGCACATCCTGGCCGATCACGCCGTCGACCGTCTCACCCGTGGCACGGCGGATGGCGCTGACGACGTGCGACAGATCGCCCGAACGCAGCGTCGTCAATGGCAGCGCCGTGTCGCCCAGCGCCAGACTGCGCACCGGGTAGGTGACATAGGTGAATGCCCCGCCCGCGCCGGTGCCGCTCCGCTGCGATCCTGCCTCAGGCTCGCCGAGCGCAAAGCGCGCCGCCTGCGCCCGGTCGAGCAACGACCCGCCCGCGCCCGAATCGAGGATGAAGCGCCCCCGTACGCCGTTGATCGTGACGACAACGGTTTCGTGCCCAGTGGCGAGCTTTGCGAGAGGGATTGCCGCTTAGCCCTGCGCTTGAAGCGTACGGCTGAGCGAAAATGGCTCAGCCCCCTGCGATGCGCCCGTCGTCGTGCATCCGCTCAGCAACGTCAGCGCCAGCGCGGCGGCGATGGTCCGGATCATTGTTCTCAATCCCCTTCGTTCAGCAATCCCCTGCCGAGCGCGCCCTGTCCCCGCCCGGCTTTCGGGCCGCTGAACGCCGGCAAAGCTAAAAGCGCGGTAAACCGGCATTTAACCAACCCTCGCATCCGGCGGTTCATTCCGGATGATTAACACCGCCTCCACCACGGTCGCTGTCGGCCGCGGATGGAGAGCGAGACGATGGCCTTTTCCCGCAAGGCAGTGGTGCTGGCGAGCATCGGCGCAGCGACCTTGAGCGGATGTATCCCCGCCGGGCGCTCGCCGGAGGCTCGGGCGTCGCGGGACGACAGCGTGCGCATCGCCACCCCGCCCTCGCCGCCCCGTCGGAGCACCGCGGCGAATCGCCCCGCCGCGCCGCGCTCGACCCCGGTCCGCAGCGCCGGGGCGACCGTCCCCGCCGCGCCCGACTGGCGTGAGGGGGAGCGCTGCATCTCCAACCTCAGCGCGGTGGGTGCGCGCTTCACCCCGCTCGCCGACCGCGACATGGGGGAGAATTGCTCCGCGCGATCGAGCGTGCGGCTGTCCGACGTGGGGGTCGCCCAAACCAACTTGGGGCCGATGACCTGCAGCCTCGCCGGCGCCTATACCGGCTGGATCCGCAACGCCGTCCAGCCCGCCGCCCGCCAGGTCTACGGCAAGGAGGTGGTGCGCGTCGAAACCTTTGGCACGCTCGCCTGCCGCAACATCTACAACCTCCAGGCGGGGCCGCGGTCGGAACATGCCTATGCCAATGCGGTCGACGTCGCCGCCTTCGTCCTCGAGGATGGGACCAAGGTGAGCGTGCTCGGCGGGTGGCGCGGGGACGAGCGCGACCAGCGCTTCCTGCGCCTGCTCCACACCTCCGCCTGCCGCCGCTTCGGCACCGTGCTCGGCCCCGAATATAATGCCGCGCACGCCAATCATTTTCACTTCGATATGGCGGCGCGACGCTTCTGCCGTTAGCGCGCGACGGATCATGACCGACCCGCACAACAAGGCCGCCACCGCCGCGCCCGCCGCGTCCCCCTTTCCCAAGGCGCGCGAGGACGCGAAGTTCGCCGCGCGCACGCTGCCGACGCCGCAGACCGACCACGCCGCCTACCGCCTCGCCTTTCAGGACACCGAGTTCCTGCTGCGCGAGGATTTGCGCCCGGTGCGCTTCCAGCTCGAGCTGATGAAGCCGGAGGTGCTGCTCGACGAAGCGCAGATCGCCTCGATGTTCGTGATGTACGGTTCGGCGCGCATCCCTTCGCCCGAAGCCACGCCTGCGCTGCTCGCCGCCGCCAAGACCCCCGCGGAACAGCGGGTGGCGGAGCGGCTCGCCGCCAACGCGCATTATTACGCCGAGGCCTACAAGCTCGCGCAGCTCGCCAGCGCGGTGCCGCGCGATGAGGCGGGGAAGCGCCACTTCGTCGTATGTTCCGGCGGCGGCCCGTCGATCATGGAGGCCGCCAACCGCGGCGCTTACGAAGCGGGGGCGGAGAGCGTCGGGCTCAACATCGTCCTCCCCCACGAACAGGCGCCCAACCGCTACGTCACCCCGGGGCTGTCGTTCCAGTTCCACTATTTCGCGCTGCGCAAGATGCACTTCCTGCTGCGCGCGCGGGGGGTGGCGGTGTTCCCCGGCGGGTTCGGCACGCTCGATGAGATGTTCGAGCTGCTGACGCTGGTGCAGACCGGCAAGATGAAGCCGATGCCGATCCTCCTGTTCGGCCGCGCCTTTTGGGAGCGCGTGGTCAACTTCGGCGCGCTGGCGGAAGAAGGCGTCATCTCCCCTCGCGATCTCGACCTGTTCAGCTTCGTCGAGACGGCGGAGGAGGCATGGGAGAAAGTGCGCGAGTTCTGGAGCGACGATCCCGCAGTGGCGCCGCTGCTGGGGGCGGCGACGCCTTCAGTGTAAGTTCGCGCGCTATCCTCTGGCGCAGGCCGGACCGTGGGCAGACGGTCGCGCCCCTCCCTAACCACCAAGTGCTCCAGTTTGGCCCTAGCGAGCCTCGGCGGCTGTAGGCGCTTCGCGGGCCGCACCCTCCGCCTGCGCGGCCACCCCAGCGGCGCCGAGCAGGAAGCCGGCGCTGAGCGACAGGACCAGGCCAATGCGGCTCCGGGCCGCGCGCGACAGGATGGGACGAGTCATTCGCAGGCGTTACACCGCGGGCGGTTGAGCAACCCTGAACGCGGCTGTCGTGCGCGGTTCAGCCTTGCGCGTCGTCGCCATCGCGCGGGGCGAGGTCCTGCGCGACGTGCGGCGCGCGCAGCAATTCGTCGACATGCCCCGCTTCATCGAAGCTTTCGTCCACCAGAAACTTGAGCTTCGCTGCATATTTCTGGCGCACGCGATGCGCCACCTCGCGCTGGAGGAAGGCGGTGTTCTGCCGCAGCGCGCGCAGCACGTCGGCCTCGTCGCGACCGAGCAGTGATTTGACGAACACCGTCGCATGACGCAGGTCGGGCGACATTCGCACTTCGGTCACGCTCACCGGGTGGGTGGAGAGGACGGGGTCGTGCACCTCTCCGCGCTGCAGCAGTTCGGCGAGCACGTGGCGCACCTGTTCGCCCACGCGCAACAGGCGGACGGAGGGGGTTGCGGGGTCGCGGCTGGCCATGCCCCCATCTGCCCCCGCTGCCGGGCGTAGGCAAGCGCGCTGTGGCCCGCCGCGACGCATCGGAAGTTCAGGCAAAGTTCACACCAAAAACGCGGCTTTCGCGCCATTTTTTCGTGACGGTGCCGAAACGAGTCTCACTTCCGGTTTAGGCCTGGAGACGGGCGCCTAGAGCGCATGTTTCCAAAAGCTGCGCTGGGGGGATAGACCCGGTGATGGGCCCTGCCTGCGCAGGGGCACATCTCCGTTGCCGCGCCCGTTACAGCGTGCGCGCGCGTTCCTCGACCTCGAACACCTCGAGCATGTCGCCCGGCTTGATGTCGTTGGTATCCGCCAGCAGCACGCCGCATTCGAGACCCGCGCGGACCTCCGCCACGTCGTCCTTGAACCGCCGCAGCGACGCGATGGTCGTCTTGGAGACGATGACATCGGCCCGCGTGAGGCGCGCGTGGAGCCCCTTGCGGATCGCGCCTTCGAGCACCAGCAGACCCGCCGCCTTGTCCTTCTTGCCGGCGGGGAAGACCTCCTTCACCTCGGCGCGGCCCATGACGTTTTCGATGATCTCCGGCGACAGGTTGCCGGCCATTTCCTCAGCGATCTGCTCGGTGAGGTGATAGATCACGTCGTAATATTTGAACTCGACCTTGCGGCTGTTCGCGATCTCCCGCGCCTTGGCGTTGGGGCGCACGTTGAAGCCGACGATCGGCGCGTTCGATGCCGCGGCGAGCGTCACGTCGCTTTCGGTGATCGCGCCCACGCCCGAATGCAGCACGCGCACCTTGATCTCGTCGTTGGAGAGCTTGTTGAGCGCGTTGACGATCGCTTCGACCGAACCCTGCACATCCGCCTTGATGATCAGCGGATATTCGATGACGTTGGCCTTGTCGGCGAGCGCGGAGAACATGTTCTCAAGGCTCGCGGGCGCCGACGCGGTGCGGCGTGCGAGTGCCTGCTCGGCGCGGTAACCCGCCACCTCACGCGCGCGCGCCTCGCTTTCGACGACGGTCAGCGTATCGCCCGCCTGCGGCACCCCGCCGAGGCCAAGCACCTCCACCGGGACCGAGGGACCGGCCGCCTTGATCTGCTTGCCCGCATCGTCGACCATCGCGCGCACACGGCCCGACTCCGACCCGACGACGAAGATGTCCCCGGTCTTGAGCGTGCCGCGACGCACCAGCACCGTCGCCACCGGCCCGCGGCCCTTGTCGAGCTTGGCTTCGACCACCGTCGCCTCCGCCGCGCGGTCGGGGTTGGCGCTCAGCTCCATGATCTCGGCCTGGATGGCGATGGCGTCGATCAGCTTGTCGAGGTTGGTGCCCTTCAGCGCCGACACTTCGACATCCTGCACGTCGCCGCCCATCGCCTCGACCACGATTTCGTGCTCGAGCAGACGTTCGCGGATGCGCTGCGGGTTGGCTTCGGGCTTGTCGACCTTGTTGATCGCGACGATCATCGGCACGCCCGCGGCCTTGGTGTGATTGATCGCCTCGATCGTCTGCGGCATCAGCCCGTCGTCGGCGGCGACCACCAGGATGACGATGTCGGTGACGTTGGCACCGCGCGCGCGCATTTCGGTAAATGCCGCGTGGCCCGGCGTGTCGAGGAAGGTGATGACCTCCCCGTTCGACGCCTTTACCTGATAGGCGCCGATGTGCTGGGTGATCCCGCCCGCTTCGCCCGACACAACCTTGGTGCCGCGCAGCGCGTCGAGCAGGCTCGTCTTGCCGTGGTCGACGTGACCCATGATGGTCACCACCGGCGGCCGCGCCTTCAGCGTCTCCGCCGCATCGACGTCCGCATCGGTGTCGATGTCGACGTCGGCTTCGCTGACGCGGGTCAGGTTGTGGCCGAATTCGGTGACGAGCAGCTCGGCGGTGTCCTGGTCGATCGTCTGGTTGACGGTCACCACCATGCCCATCTTGAACAGCGCCTTCACGAGGTCGGCGCCCTTCTCGGCCATACGGTTGGCGAGTTCCTGGACGGTGATCGCGTCGGGCACGACCACGTCGCGCACCTGCTTTTCGCGCGGCTGCGAAGGGCCACCGCCGAACGCACGACGATGTTCCTTCTCGCGCGCGCGCTTCAGCGCGGCGAGGCTGCGCGCGCGCGCGCCCTCATCGTCGCCCAGCGCGCGGGTGACGGTCAGCTTGCCCGACTGGCGGCGGTTGTCGCCGGTCGCCTTCTTGTCGGCGGCGGGCGCGGGGCGCTTGGGTTCGGGCCGCTTGGGGCTCTCGACCGGAGTGAAGCGGCGCGGCGGCGGGAACTTCGCCTCAGTGCTCGCCGGAGCGGCGGTATCGTCAGCAGTTTCCGGGGTCGCAGCGGCGGGTTCGACGGGCGCGGAAGCCTCGGCCGCAGCCGCCTGTTCGGCGGAGCGAGCTTCCGCCTTGGCGCGCGCTTCGGCTTCTTCAGCGGCGCGACGATTATCCTCGGCGCGGCGGCGTTCTTCCTCGCTCGCCTGCTGCTTTTCGCTCTCCTCGCGGCGACGCGCGTCTTCGAGCGCTTGCAGCCGTGCCTCTTCCGCCTCGCGCAGCAGGCGGGCTTGGCGCTCCTGGCGCGTTTCGAGGCTGTCCGCCGGCGGACGCGGCGCGGCGGGCTTGGGCGCGGGCGTCGGTGCAGCCGCGACCGGAGCAGGCGCCGGCGTGGGCGCGGCCTCGGGCGTCGGCGTCGCTTCGGGCGCGTCGCCGGGCTTGCCGAGCATGCGGCGACGCTTCACCTCGACCACCACGGTATTCTTGCGCCCGTGGCTGAATTGCTGCTGCACCTGGCCAGCCTCGACCGTCCGCTTGAGCCCCAGGGGCTTGCGGGTCAGGGTCGGCTTGTCGTTCGTATCACTCATCGAGGGTCAACTCGTCCTTCAAACAGCAGCAGCCTCGCCACCGGCGCTTTCCGGTGACGAAGAAACTTCGAGCGGCTCGGTGGAGCCCAAAATCTGTTGCTCGGCGTCGCCGCCCGTAGCGCATCCGCGGAACGCGCGCCAGCGGGCGAACAGCCGCACTGCACGTTCCGCCCAGCCACGATCGGTGAGCGCGAGGTGCACCGCGTTTTCCCGCCCCAGGGCAACCGACAAGGCATCGCGTCCCAGCGGCAGCACGTCGCCCTGCCGGCCCGAACCTTCCTCGTCGAGCCCGACGCGCCAGCTTTGATCGCGCTTGCGGCGGCCATCGTCGGCGGCGTCAGCAGCGTGCGCGAGCCAGTGCACCTCTCCCCCGCGCGCGGCGGTGTCGATGCGATCCGCGCCGAGCAGCAACACCCCCGACCGCGCCGCCATCCCGAGCAGCGCCAGCGCCTCGCGTTCGAAGGCGGAGTCGATGCGCGTGGGGAGGTCGTCGGGGATGGAGAGCGGCGCGCCCTTGAACGCGCGCGCCAACGCTCCTTTTAGCTTGCCCTTGGCGAGCGCGCTTTCAAGGGTCGCACGATCGACGCTGAGCCACGCCCCGCGGCCCGGCGCCGCCGCGCGCACGTCGGGCAGCACCGCACCGTCGGGCGCGATGGCAAGGCGCAGCATATCCTCCCGCGCGCCCGTCACGCCGCTTACCACGCAGCGCCGTTCGGGCTCGCGTGGCTCGCGTTCCGTGGTGTCGGGGATCAGGCGATCGTCATTGGGTGGAGTCCGCATCGGCGGCCTCCATGCTGGCGTCCGCGCCCGCATCCGCACCATCAGCCTCGGACGCTTCGTCCTCGAACCAATGCGCGCGCGCGGCCATGATGATCTCGTTGCCCTGCTCTTCGGTAAGGCCGTAGCTGCCGAGCACCCCGCCCTTGTCCTCCGGGCGCTCCTTGCCGCCGCGGCGCGGTTCCTGCCGCTTCTTGGCGATGAGTTCGTCGGTGGCGAGGTCGGCGACGTCGTCGAGCGTCTTGAGCCCGGCCTTGCCCAGCGTCACCAGCATCGCTTCGGTGAGGTGCGGCAGGTCGGCGAGTGCGTCCTCGACGCCAAGCCCACGGCGTTCCTCACGCGCGGCGGCCTCGCGCTTTTCGAGCGCTTCCAGCGCGCGCTGCTGGAGCTCTTCGGCGAGTTCCTCGTCGAAGCCTTCGATCGCCGCCAGCTCGTCGATCCCGACGTAGGCGACTTCCTCCATCTCGGTGAAGCCTTCGGCGACGAGCAGCTGCGCCAGCGTTTCGTCGACGTCCAGCTCCTCCTGGAACATGGTCGACCGCTCGACGAATTCGCGCTGGCGCTTCTCGCTCGAATCGGCCTCGGTCATGATGTCGATGGCGCGGCCGGTGAGCTGGCTGGCGAGGCGGACGTTCTGCCCGCGCCGCCCGATGGCGAGGCTCAGCATGTCGTCGGGGACGACGACTTCGATGCGGCTTTCCTCCTCGTCGATCAGCACGCGGCTGACGGTGGCGGGCTGGAGCGCGTTGACGACGAAGGTCGCGGTGTCCTCCGACCAGGGAATGATGTCGATCTTTTCGCCCTGCATTTCCTGGACGACCGCCTGCACACGGCTGCCCTTCATGCCGACGCAGGCGCCGACCGGGTCGATCGAGCTGTCGTAGCTGATCACGCCGATCTTGGCGCGGCTGCCCGGATCGCGTGCGGCGGCCTTGATCTCGATGATGCCGTCGTAAATTTCGGGCACTTCCTGCGCGAACAGCTTCTTCATGAACTCGGGATGCGCGCGGGAGAGGAAGATCTGCGGGCCGCGCGTCTCGCGCACGACCTTCAGGATGACGGCGCGGATGCGATCGCCGATGCGCGGAATTTCGCGCGGGATCTGCTGGTCGCGGCGGATGACGCCCTCGGCGCGGCCGAGGTTGACGATGATGTGGCCGAACTCGACCGACTTGACGACGCCGGTGATGATCTCACCCGTGCGGTCCTTATACTCTTCGAACTGCCGTTCGCGGTCGGCGTCGCGCACGCGCTGGAAGATGACCTGCTTCGCCGACTGCGCGTCGATGCGGCCGAGGTCGATTGCAGGCAGCGGGTCGACGATGAAGTCGCCGACGCTCGCGCCGGGTTCGAGCTGCTGCGCCCGATCGAGGTCGACCTGCTTGAAATGATCGTCGACCGCCTCGACCACCTCGACCACGCGCCACAAGCGGAGGTCGCCGGTCATCGGGTCGAGCCGCGCGCGGATGTCGTTTTCCTGGCCGAAGCGGGCGCGGGCGGCGCGCTCGATCGCTTCCTCGATCGCCTCGATGACGATGCCCTTGTCGATCAGCTTTTCGGTCGCAACCGAGTAGGCGATCGCGAGCAGTTCGGCGCGGTTGGCGGAAATGGCGTTGCTGGCCATGGTCAGTCCTCTGTGGAGTCGATTTCGAGCGTTTCTTCCGCCCCGGTCGCGTCGAGCGGCGCGGTGGCGGCGAGCAATTTGTCGGTGAGCGTCAGCTTAGCCTCGGCGACGTCGGCCAGCGCAAAGCCGAGCCGCCCCGCCTTGCGGTCGTCGAAGGCGATGGTGTCACCCTCCACCCCCGCGAGCGTGCCGGCGAGGTTCTTGCGCGCCGATCCGTCGGCAGCGTCCGCGGCGTTGGCGAGCGTCACCCGTGCCTCGTGCCCCGCCCAGTCGGCGAAGTCCTTGAGCCGGGTGAGGGGCCGGTCGATCCCGGGCGAGCTCACCTCGAGCCGATACGCACCGGGCACCGGATCGCGCCCATCGGCCTCCAGCGCGTCGAACGCATCGGAGATCGCGTGCGACAGAGCGGTGCAGTCGGGTATGGTGAGCTGCCCGGTGTCGGGACGCTCGGCCATGATCTGGAGCGTACGCTCCTCCCCCTCGAACAGCCGCACGCGCACCAGATCGAGCCCCAGCTCGTCGAGGTGCGGCTGAATCAGCGCGGCGATGTTGTCGAGGTCGGCCATGAAGCTCCGGTACGTGTATCGCGCGACCAGCCATGCGAGAGCGCCCGCCGAAGCGGCTGCCCCGGCGCTGCCGAACCTCTCACGATGTCAGGAAGCGATGCGGGCTGTAGCGTGCGCTGCGCCCCTATGCAATCGCTCAGTCGAGCGATACCCCCCGGCGTGTCGCTTCGGCGCGCAAGTTCGCCTCGAACTGCTGCGACGTGTGGCCTGCCCGGACCGCGAGTTCAACGAGCCTCTCGTCCAACGCTGCGAGCGCGCGACAGACGCCCGCCCGATCACCGCGCGCCGCCGCCGCGTCCGCTGCGTGGGTCAGCGGGAGTCCGCCCTCGATATGCGCCAGTAACTGATTTGCCGTGTCGTCCACCGTCCGCGGCATCAGCCGCATGATTAGCGGCACCATATCGGCGTGCGGGATGTTGGCGGCTCGCTGGAGTCGCGCGACCAGCCAATGTTCCAAACGTTGCCGGGCGCGCGACTGTTGCATGAGGGCGAGGGCTGGACCACCGCCGCCGGCCTGAAGCGTGTAACGCTGCATCGCTTGGGCCTGCACAGCACGATCGGTGCAGTCCACGGGCGGCGACGGCGAGATGGGGTCGTCTGGCGGAGCGGGGCGGGGCGCGTCCGGTGGTACCTGCCCCCGCGCTTCGTCCGCCGCCTTCTCGAGCATATCCCCGCGCGAGCATCGCACCATGACGGAGCTTTCGCTCGGCTGCGGCTCCACCTGAAGATAAAGGGTGGTCGATGCCCCTTCGCGTGTCGTTACCGAGCGCCGAAAAAGTGGGGCGCCGGCGCCGAATGGCAGCAACTGACGGGCTACCGGTACGCGCTGCCAACCCGACTCAGATGCCCGCGTCAGCCATCGGTCGCCGGCCCTGGCGACAACATCGGTCTCCATCCGGATAAGGCGCTCGCCAAGCACCATCTGCTCGCTCCACTCGCTGTTGCGAAAGATGGCTGGGTCTCCGGACCGATGCGCCGTCGACGTGTCCTCGTAATCTTTCCAGCGAATGCCGTCGCCAGTTGTGCCGAACATTCGTCCGAACGCCGCATCGGCAGTGCATTGATCGGTCGCGGAAAGCACCGCATCCGCGCCCGCCACCTCGGCGCTCTGTGCTTGCGCGGTCGATGCGGCCAGCGTCACCAGCAGGCAACCCAAGATCCAGCGCATCCCATGCCCCCCTCGCGACGACAACGACAGGTTTCCTGCGCTGCCAGCGGCAAAATCATTGCAGGCATGGTCAGTTTGCGCCAGCCTGTATCGGCGGGCGATGATGGGTGATCCGGAATGACGAGATTGTTTCTTGCAGGAGCTTTGGTGCTGGCAATGCTTCCTGCGTGCGCACCATCGCCATCGACGCGGGAGACGAGCGAAACCGTCCTTGGCGCCAGCAGCAGCGGCAACGCCGGTACCATCGAGCCCACCGCGCTTCCTGCCGCGCCGTTCACGCTTACCGAGGTCGGCAAGTTCGCCGATCCGTGGGCGATCGCCTTCCTCCCCGGTGACAATGGTGCGCTGGTGACGGAGAAGGCGGGGAAGCTGCTGTGGTGGCGCCCCGGACAGGCGGCGGTCGAGGTCGCGGGCGCGCCGCGGGTTGCTTTTGCGGGGCAAGGCGGGCTCGGCGACGTGGTGCTCGACCCCGGCTTTGCCACCAACCGTCGCGTCTGGCTGAGCTGGGCGGCGGCGGGCGAAGGCGGCACGCGGGGCGCGGTGGTCGGCCACGCGACGCTCTCCGCCGACATGCGCGCGCTCTCCGCAGTGACGGAGGTTTGGCGGCAGGTGCCGTTCGTCACCGGCGCGGGACATTACGGGCATCGCATCGCCTTTGGCCCCGACGGCAAGCTCTACATCAGCTCGGGCGAGCGGCAGAAGTTCGACCCCGCGCAGGACCGCGCCGCGAACCTCGGCAAGGTCGTGCGGCGCAACCTCGACGGCAGCGTGCCCGCCGACAACCCCTTCGCGCGCGAAGGCGGGGTGACCGCGCAGATCTGGAGCATGGGGCACCGGAACCCGCTCGGCATCGCCTTTGCCGGCGACCGGCTGTGGGAGCTGGAGATGGGGCCGCAGGGGGGCGACGAGTTGAACCTCGTCCGTCGCGGCGCGAACTACGGCTGGCCGGTCGCCTCCAACGGCGATCACTACGACGGCCGCGCGATCCCCGACCATGCGCCGAGCGATGGCTTTGCCGCGCCGGCGCTGTGGTGGAACCCCGCCATCTCCCCCGGCGCGCTGCACATCGTGCGCGGGCGCGCCGTGCCCGGCTGGCAGGGCAATGCGCTGATCGGCGCGATGGGCGGCACGGGGCTGGTGCGCGTCGAGCTCAACGGCGACACCGCGCGTCAGCTCGGCCGCTGGAACCTCGACATGCGCGTCCGCGCCATCGGCGAGGCGAACGACGGCGCACTCTACCTCCTCGAAGACGGCGGCTCGCGCGGACAAGGCCGCCTGTTCCGCCTCACCCCGCGGAGTTAGTCGGAAAGCGGCACCCCCTGCGCGGCAAAGCGCGCGCGCATGGTGGCGATGGCTTCCGGGTTGGAGTCGATCAGCAGACAGTCGCGCCCATGCGCCGCGGCGGCGGCCCCGAACGATCCGCTCCCCGCGAAGAAGTCGAGCAGCCGGTCGCCGGGGTTGGAGTGCACCTTGACGATGCGATCGAGGATGCCGCGCGGCTTCTGGTTGGGATAGCCGGTCTTCTCGCGCCCGTTGGTCGGCACGATGGTGTGCCACCAGACGTCGGTCGGCGTCTTGCCGCGAGCGGCCTTCTCCGGCGTCACCAGGCTCGGCGCCATATAGGGGATGCGATCGACCGCCTCGAGGTTGAAGGTGAACTCCGTCGGGTGCCGCGAATACCAAAGGATATTGTCGTGCTTGGCGGGCCAGCGGCTTTTCGAGCGCGCGCCATAGTCGTACGCCCAGATGATCTCGTTCTGGAAACAGTCGCGCCCAAACAGTCGGTCGAGCAAAACCTTTACATAATGCACCTCCCGATAATCGAGGTGGACGAACAGGCTGCCGTTCCCCGCGAGCAGCCGATGCGCCTCCTCCAGCCGCGGCGCGAGGAAACCGAGATAGTCGTCAAAGCTGTCGCGGTAGCCCACATCCGAAAGAATGGTGCTGGAATAGCGCTCGCCATGATAGCCGACCTTCCCCCCGGCATCGCGACTGGAGCGCTTTGCGACCTTGCGCTGCGTCTTGCCGGTGTTGAACGGCGGGTCGATGTAGATGAGCTCGAACGATGCCTCGGGCAGCGCGCGCAGCAGCGGCAGGTTGTCGCCCGCCCAGACCCGCATTTTGGGGTTGTCAGCCCGATCGGTCGGCTCAAAGGGAGGGAGCGGCGCGGCCATCGCCATATCCTTGGCGTTGCGCGGGAATGTGAGCAACGGGCCGCGGCAAAGATTTGGAAGGGCGCTGAATGAAGATTGCGATGATCGGGTCGGGCTATGTCGGGCTGGTGTCCGGCGCGTGCTTCGCCGACTTCGGCCACGACGTCGTCTGCGTCGACAAGGACCCGGCCAAGATAGACGCGCTGCTCGCCGGGCGGATGCCGATCTACGAACCGGGGCTCGACACGCTGGTGGCGAGCAATGTGCGGGGCGGCCGCCTTTCCTTTACCACCGACCTCGCGCCTGCGGTGCGCGGCGCCGACGCGGTGTTCATCGCGGTCGGCACGCCCTCGCGTCGCGGCGACGGGCACGCCGACCTCACCTATGTCGAGGCCGCCGCGCGGGAGATTGCCGAAGCGATCGAGGGCTTCACGGTTGTGGTCAACAAGTCGACGGTTCCCGTCGGCACCGGCGACAAGGTCGAGCGCATTCTCGCCGAGGTGAACCCGGGGGCCGACGTGTCGCTCGTCTCCAACCCCGAATTCCTGCGCGAAGGCGCGGCGATCGACGATTTCAAACACCCCGATCGTATCGTCATCGGCAGCGAAGATCCGCGCGCGCTGGAGGTGATGCGGCAGGTCTATCGCCCGCTCACGCTCAACAAGGCACCGATCATCGAGATGAGCCGCCGGGGTGCGGAGCTCACCAAATACGCGGCCAACGCGTTCCTTGCGGTCAAGATCAGCTTCATCAACGAAATCGCCGACCTGTGCGAGAAAGTGGGCGCGGACGTGCAGGAGGTCGCGCGCGGCATCGGCATGGATAACCGCATCGGCGCGAAATTCCTGCACGCAGGGCCCGGCTACGGCGGCAGCTGCTTCCCCAAGGACACGCTCGCGCTGCTGAAGACCGCGCAGGACTATGAGGCGCCGCAGCGCATCGTCGAGACGGTGGTCGCGGTCAACGACGCGCGCAAACGCTCGATGGGGCGCAAGGTCATTCAGGCGATGGGGGGCGATGCGACCGGCAAGACCGTTGCGGTGCTGGGCCTGACCTTCAAGCCCAACACCGACGACATGCGTGATTCCCCGGCGATCAGCATCGTCCAGGCGCTGCAGGATGCCGGCGCCACCGTGCGCGCCTATGATCCGGAGGGGATGGAGGCTGCGCGCGCCGTGCTCGACAACATCACCTACTGCGACGGCCCCTATGCCGCGATGGAGGGCGCCGACGCGGTGGTGCTGGTGACCGAATGGGACGCCTTCCGCGCGCTCGACCTCGACCGCGCCAAGGCGCTGCTCAACGCACCCGTGATGGTCGACCTGCGCAACGTCTACCCGCGGGCGGAGCTCGAGGCGGCGGGGTGGAGCTACACCGGGGTCGGACGTTGAGCGGAGCGAATCCAGTGGGCGAGCGCCAGCGCACCGCCTTCGTTACCGGCGCTACCGCAGGGATCGGGCGCGCCTGCGTCGATCGGTTGGTGGCGGACGGGTGGCGCGTGGTCGCGACCGGGCGGCGGCAGGAGCGGCTCGATGCGCTGACGGCGGCGCATGGCGATGCGGTGCTCGCCCTGCGGCTCGACGCGGCCGACTGCGACGCGTGCGCGGGCGTGCTCGACCAGTTGCCGGAGGATTTCCGCAAAATCGACCTCTTGGTCGCCAACGCGGGTCTCGCGCTCGGCACGGCGGTCGCGCAGGAGGCGGCGTTCGCCAACTGGCGCACGATGATCGACACCAACGTCACCGGACTCACCGCGATCGTCCATGCGCTGCTGCCGGTGCTGATCGAGCTGCGCGGCGGGATCGTGCTGCTGTCCTCGGTGGCGGCGACCTACCCCTATCGCGGCGGCAACGTCTATGGCGGGACCAAGGCGTTCGTGCGCCAGTTCGCGCTTGGCCTGCGCAGCGACCTCGCCGGGACGGGGGTGCGCGTCACCTCGGTCGAGCCGGGGATGGTCGAGACCGAGTTCACGCTGGTGCGCACCGGCGGCGACCAGGCCGCCTCCGACGCACTCTACGCCGGCGCCGAGCCGATGACCGCGAGCGACATCGCCAACACCATCGGCTGGATCGCCGCCCTGCCCCCGCACCTCAACGTCAACACCATCGAACTGATGCCCACCCGCCAAAGCTTCGCCGGCTTCGCGGTGGAGCGGGGCTGAGGGGGTCCGCGCTGCGGCCAGCGGACCCCCGCCGCGGGCGAGGCTCGGTCGGCAAGCCTGCGCCTTGTGTGACGCGGGCAATGCGCTAGCACCGCCGCCATGACCACGCCTCCGTCCGATGCAAGCTGCCCGATGAACCAGCCCGCCTCCGAGATGACCTACGGCGACTATCTCGGCCTTGATGCGGTGCTGGGGAGCCAGGCGCGGCGGTCGGATCGGCATGACGAACTGCTCTTCATCATCCTCCACCAGACGATGGAGCTGTGGATCAAACAGCTGCTGGCGGAGATCGACGCTGCCACCGCCGACATCCGTGCCGACCGGCCGATCGTCGCCTACAAGAGCCTCGCGCGGGTCAGCCGCATCTTTGCGACCATGACCAGCGCGTGGGACGTGCTGGCGACGATGACGCCGTCCGATTATTCGGCGTTCCGGTCGGTGCTTGGATCGAGTTCGGGGTTCCAGTCGGACCAGTTCCGCACGCTGGAAGTGCGGCTGGGCCTCCGCGAAGGGCCGCGCGGCGGCGCAGCGACGCAAGCCGCGCGGGCGCTCCCCAGCCTGTGGGCAGAGGCCAACGCCGCCGCCGCGCGAGCCGGGCTCGCCATTCCCGCCGATGTGCTCGCGCGCCCGGCGGACGCCGTCTGGACCGAGGACGAACGCGTGCGCGCCGCCTGGGCACAGGCCTATCGCGAGCCGGACCGCTTCTGGGACATTTACCAGCTGGCGGAAAAGCTGGTGGACATCGACGATGCCCTGCTGACCTGGCGCTATCGCCACGTGATGACCGTCTCGCGCATAATCGGCGGCAAGCGCGGCACCGGCGGGTCGAGCGGGGTCGCCTACCTCGAAAGCACGCTGCGGCAGCGCGCCTTCCCCGAACTCTGGCAACTGCGGACCGAGCTGTGAGCCTGATCGACGCGCGCCGCCTGTTTCAGCGGAGCCTGTCTGCTGCGCCCGACCGGCTGCACTTCGCCGCGCACAGTCACCATCTGTGGCCCGACGCGAGCTACGTCGGCCAGATCGCGGCGTGGGACGATGCCGCGCGGCTCGCCGACCGCAAATGGGACCGCGTGATGGGCGAGCTGTGGCCCGCCGCGCAGCACCATGTCGCGCACGAACTCGGCCTTTCCGACCCGTCGACCATCGTCTTCGGCAGCAGCACGCACGAGCTGATCGTGCGCCTCGCCAGCCACCTCCCCCGCCCGCTGCGGCTGGTGATGGGCGAGGGCGAGTTCCATTCGATGACGCGCCAGGCCGCGCGTTGGGAGGAGGCGGGGGAGGCGATCGTCACCGGCATCGCCGCGGGTCCCGACCTCGCCGCGCGGGTAGCGCAGGCGGCGCGCGATGCGAAAGCGCAGCTGGTGGTGCTGAGCCACGTCGCCTTTGGCACCGGGGCGGTGGTGGAGGACCTCTCCCCGCTCGCGGAGGTTGCCGGCGACGGTGTCGATGCGCCGATCGTGGTGATTGACGGCTACCACGGCTTCATGGCCATCGAGACCGACCTGTCGCGCTATGCGGACCGGCTCTGCTACGTCGCGGGGGGCTATAAATATGCGATGGCGGGGGAGGGGGTGAGCTTCCTGCACGTGCCCCACCACATCGCTCCGCGCCCGCTGCTGACCGGCTGGTACGCGGCGTTCGATGACCTACAAGCGCCGAGCGGGGTCGGCTTTGCCCCCGATGCGCGGCGGCTGCTGGGCGCGACCTTCGATCCGTCGGGGCTGTACCGTTTCGTCGCGGTGCGCGACATGCTCGCCGACGAAGGGCTCACCACCGCGCGCATCACCGCGCATTGCGATGTCCTGCGGCGGAGGTTGGAGGAAGGCACCGCAGCGACAGCCCTTGGCCAGGCCGAACGCGTCAACCCGGACCGGAATGGCGCCAATCACGCGCGCTTCGTCGCCTACCGCCACCCGTCCGCAGCCGCGTGGAGCGCCGCTCTGCTGGAGCGCGGGGTTATCACCGACGTGCGCGGCGATGTGCTGCGCGTTGGCCTTGGCCTCTATCAGACCGAAGCGGACCTTGCTGCGCTGCTCAAGGAACTATCGCGCCTCTAGTCGCTTCACGCGATGATGGAGCTTGCGATGATCCGGGAGCCTGGGATGAGGGTCGGTCCCGAAAAGACCTTCGCCGTGTTGCCGATCCTGCTGGCCGCGCTGCTCGCATGGTTGCCCGTCGTGCTGCTGGTCTGGTGGCTGTTCGGCTAGGGGCGAGCCTATTTCCTACAGCGGGCGGGTTGCACCACGGGGCGAGGGATCGATCCCGCGACCGGAGCCCCGCATGACCGCAGACCCCCTTCCCGCCCCTCGCCGCATCTCGCCTGCCGGCATTGACCTCATCAAGCGCTGGGAGGGGTGCCGCCTGACCGCGTATCGCTGCCCTGCGGGGGTGTGGACGGTCGGCTATGGCTCCACCGGCGACCATGTCCACGATGGCCTGAGCATTGACGACGCTACCGCGGAGGCGTGGCTGCGGCGCGATCTCGAACGATTTGAGCGCGCAGTGGCAGGGGCCTGCCCGGCGAGCGCTCCGGCGCAATTCGATGCGATGGTCAGCCTCGCCTTCAACGTCGGCGCCGCAGCATTTCGCGCCTCGACCCTCGCACGGCTGCACAATGCGGGCGATTTCGACGGTGCGGCCAAGCAGTTCGGTCGCTGGGTGTTTGCCGGGGGCAAGCGGCTCCCCGGCCTCGTCAACCGCCGCCGCGACGAGGCGCAGCTCTACGCGAGCGCCAAGTGATGCTGCTGGCGCTGCCGCCGGCGCAGGCGCGGGAGGCGCGGGCGATGCTGGCGCTGATCGCCTCGATCGCGGGGGCGGCAGTGCTGACCGCCTTCGCCGCCTGGGTGACGCTGCTGCTCGCGACCCCGCAGCGCTGGCTGTTGGGGAGCGCGGCGGAGCGCATCGCCGCGCTTAGGATGCTGCTCGCCATGCTTGGCGGGACCATCGCCGCGGTGCTGCTGGCGCTCGGCTTCGCGATCAACCGCCGCGCCTTTCGTGCGAGCATGGGGCGCGAGGGCGGCAGCCTCGAGCTCAGCGGGGGTGACGACGCCCCGCGTGCTGCATGACGGCGCTGTTGCCGCTGTGGCGCGCGATCCAGCCGCGCGCGCCGCTGCTCGTCGCGCTCGCTGTCGCGCTGGTAGCCGCCGTGGCAGCTATCCGCCGCGATGCCGCGCGCGATGCGCTGCGCCGGGCCGAAACCGCGCGGAGCGAAGCAGCGCAGGCGCAACGCACGCGCGAACGCACCGCCGATGCCGCCCGCCACCTCGAACTTCAACGCGGCGCCCTGCGCGACCGTGCCCGCCAGGAGCAGCTCGATGCCGCCACTCGATCGCTACCCGACGCGCCGCCCTCTGCTCATGCTCGCGCTCGCCTGTGCCTTGAGCCCGGGCTGCGCGACCACCCCGCCTGCCGCGGCGCCGATACCTCCGCCAGATCTGTTCGCGAGGGCGCCGCGTCCGACGCCGGAGGCTGATGCGCTCACCAGCGAAGCCGCTTACGAACGCTGGGTCAGCGCGCTCGACGCCTGGGGCCGCGACAACGCCCGCCGACTCGACGCCGCCTGCCGCTGGTGGCGCGCGGCAACCCCCACCGCAAAGCCGCTCCGCTGCGGCCAGGAGTGAAGCGCTTACGTCGAGTGGGGGAGCCAACGTCCCCCTCCCCCTCGTGGGGAGGGGCCGGGGGTGGGGGCCGAGCCGCGTCCGCGGCTCGTGAAGAATCGTTAGTGCATCGTGGAGATGCGTCTCTTCCGCTCGCAGACGCGAGCGGGCCCCCACCCCTACCCCTCCCCACAAGGGGGCGGGGGGACGAAAGATGCGTGACCTCTTCCCGAGAGGCGCTAATCCCCGCGCATGACCGAAACCCCCTCCGCTCCCCCCATCGCCCCCCGCCGGCCGTCGACCACGACGCATCACGGCATCGAGCGCCACGACGATTACGCCTGGCTGCGCGACCCCGGCTACCCGGAGGTCAAGGACGCGGAGATCCTCGCGCATCTGCAGGCCGAGAACGCGTGGTTCGAAGCGCAGATGGCGCCGCACGCCCCGCTCGTCGAAACGCTGTTTCAGGAGATGAAGGGGCGCATCAAGGAGGCGGACAAGAGCGTGCCCGTGCGCGACGGCGACTGGCTCTACTGGCGCGAGTTTGCCGAGGGCGCGCAGTATCGCACCTGGTGGCGCCGCCCCGCCGACGGCTCGGGCGAGCCGCAGTGCATCCTCGACGAACCCGCGCTGGCGGAAGGTCACGAATATTTTCGTCTGGGCGCGATGGACATTTCGAGCGACCATCGCCGACTCGCCTACTCGGTCGATACCGACGGGTCGGAGCGCTACACCATCCGCTTTCGCGACCTCGCGACGGGTGAGGAACTCGACGAGGTCATCCCAGGCGCGCGCGCGCCCTGGGGCGACGACGCCGTCGAAGGGACGCTCGGCAACATCGTGTTCAGCGCCGATGGGACGATGCTGCTCTACGGCCTGGTCGACGACAATTGGCGCACGCGTACGATCAAGCTGCACCGGCTGGGAACTCCGGTCGCCGATGACGTGACCATCTACGAAGAGCCCGACGAAGGCTTTTCAGCCGGGGTCAGCATGACCCACAGCGAACGGTTCATCGTCATCTCGACCGGCGATCATGAAACGAGCGAGGTGCGCCTCATCCCCGCCGACAACCCGGTGGCCGAACCGCTGCTGGTCGCCGCGCGCCGCCCCGGCGTGGAGTATGAGGTCGAGGAGCGTGGCGGCACGCTCTACATCGTCACCAACGACGACCACATCAACTTCCGCCTCGCCACCGCCAGCGTCGATGCGCCGGGAACCTGGACGACGCTGATCCCCGGCAGCGACCGTTTCTACCTCACCGACGTCACCTGCTTTTCAGACTTCTTCGTCATCGAGGGGCGCGAGGATGGGCTCGATCAGCTCAGCTGGGCGAGCTACGACGCGCCGCAGGACCAGCACCGCATTGCCTTTCCCGAGGCGAGCTACAGCGCGGGGCTGGGCGAGAACCCCGAGTTCGCGACGCGCACGTTGCAGCTCGTCTACAACTCGATGGTCATCCCCGCGACCGTCTACGACTACAGCATCGACAGCGGCGAGATGCTGGTGCGCAAGGTGCAGGAGGTGCCGTCGGGCTACGACGCCAGTCTCTACGCGACCGAACGGCTGATGATCCCCGGCCGTGACGGGACACTCATCCCGGTGAGCCTCGTCTGGCGCCGAGATCTGAAGCGCGAGGATGGCGACCAGCCGCTCTACCTCTACGGTTATGGCGCCTACGGCATCGCCATCCCGCCGGGCTTTTCGACGACGCGGATGAGCCTCACCGACCGCGGCTTCGTCTATGCCATCGCGCATATCCGCGGCGGCGACGACCTCGGGCGCGGCTGGTATCTTTCGGCCAAGAAGGCGCACCGCCAGCGCAGCTTCGACGATTTCATCGACGTCGCGCGCGGGCTCGTCGAGCGCGGCTGGACCCGCGAGGGGCGCATCGCCATCGCCGGCGGGAGCGCCGGGGGCGAGCTAGTCGGCGCGGTGCTCAACCAGGCGCCGGGACTGTTCGGCGCGGCAGTGGCGCATGTGCCGTTCGTCGACGTGCTGGCGACGATGCTCGACGCGAGCCTGCCGCTCACCCCCGGCGAATGGCCCGAATGGGGCAATCCGATCGAGGATGCGGAGGCCTATGGCCACATCGCCGCCTACTCCCCCTACGACAATGTCCGCGCCGGCGAATATCCGCCGTTGCTGGTGACCGCGGGGCTCAACGACCCGCGCGTCACCTATTGGGAGCCCGCCAAATGGGTCGCCAAGCTGCGCGCAACCAAGACCGACGCCAACCCGCTGCTGCTCAAACTCAACATGGGCGCGGGCCACGGCGGCAAATCCGGCCGCTTCGAATCGCTGCGCGAGGACGCCGAGGAACAAGCGTTCCTGCTGACGAGCATGGGCCTGGCGTGACGGCGAAAGCCCCTGCGACGACGTGGGGGCAGTGGAGGCCGAGCCGGAATCGAATTCAACCAGTAACTTACTGACTTAATTTCCGATTTTCGAGAGCTGCCCAACTCGATCCATCAATTGGTCCATCAGGGCCTCAATCAAAATCGGTTCGAATCCGACGGCCGGAATCGCAATCTGCAAAGCAGCCCACGAATCGGGTCGCGTAAGCCAGCTTTCGCAGCGGCGGTCAAGCACTGCACCTAAGCGATCCGTCAGCGGGACGGCGATCCGATGCGTGCACATGATGGGCCGACCAGTGCCCAGACAGCTTCAACCACCTCCTCCAGTGTCACACCTTCGAGATCGATCGATCGGGCATACGCGCGCCATTGACGCTGCTTCGCCTCGTCGCCTGTGAAGGCTTCCGAGAGGCCTGGAGGTCGGTCGCGCGGAATGCCGGTTCCTCTCCGCGCGAATGTCGCTCGGATTGCTGCGTCGAGATCGGCGTCGACGATGGGAAGCGCTTTCGGGATCGCCCACAGGTCGAAATAGTCCTTCATTCGCCCGTTCGCGACACCCAGAGCAACCATTGCCTGAAACTTCTCGGCGATGACGGTGGCCGGCGGATAGGCGCGTATCTGCGGCGTCTCCATACCAAGCAGCGAGGGATAGGCGAGCGGCGGTGCCGCACCGGCGAGCGCATCACCAAATCCCACGTCGATCGTCACCGGTATCCTCGATCTTTCGAGATATGCCGTGGTGCGCAGGCGCACGCCGCCATACTCCATTTCCTCCCGGATCGCCGTCGCGGTCAGGCTTTCCACATCGAACTTGAGCCCGTCATCCGCATCGATGGACAATATGTCGGCGAACGCAGTCCTGAGACTTTCCTGGTCAGCATCGCCGTATCCGAGGAAGTCGGCGTCGCGAGTCTCGCGGTTGTCGCTTTCGATCCACAGGGTGACGAGCATGCCTCCCTTAAGGATGAACCGGTCCCGCTGATCGGAGATCGAGAGGCGATACAGCAGCCGCTCCAAAGCATACCGCACCAGCACTACCTCATATACGCGCCCTTCTGCTCTTGCGAGATTCAGGAGCCGCTGCTTGATCGAGGCTGCCAGATTTGACGTGCCTTTAGCCATTCGAGGTCAGGGCTTCGAGATACGGGCGCATGATCCTCCACGCGCCGCCCTCCTTCGCGGCTTCCGCGATGGCGCCGGGCGTTGCCTTTCGCTGGTCGAGGGCAGATCGCAGAGCCTCGACCGCAACGGAACGATCGATCAGCCGACTGTTTCTGAAAACGTCGGCGAGTGTCTTGGGCACCGAGAAGATTGGGACGTCGATTCCCGATATCTGGTGGTGCTCGACTCCTTGATTCATGTACTTGTCGCTTAGCTCGACTATCCGGATGGGCGGGTAGGAGGGCGCGGGCTTGCCCCAATCCTTCGGGCTAATCGCGACCCATATCTTGCGAGGCATCTGATCGGTAAGGCCATGAAAGGCGAGCGCTGAAACCATTGCTATCACACCTTTCGGAACCCGCTTCGCGGCCTCGGCAAGCGCCTGCTCAGGATCGACCTCGCTGTTGGGGCGCTGGTAAAGGCCTCGCGATATCTTGATGAGGTCGCCATCGCGGACCGCCCTCAGGATTGTCTTGCCGTCGATCCCCGCCCTTCTGAGTTCGTAGGCACGTACGATCGGTGTTGAAGACAGGATTTCACGCAGACGCTGTCGCTGAGTGGGTTCGGACTTCGCCATCCCTCGTCATCCATTATCCGTTTGTGTGGGCGCCGGCCCCGTCGCCTTTGCCACATATCCTGGGTCTAATTTCGGAATGCACCCAGGATATGTGGCATTTCTCAATCCTCTGCGTTTGCCGCGGCAGCTCGCACGATTTCCGTTTCGAAGTGATCGCCGTCAGATCGTATCCACTCTACCAGTTGCGAAATCGTCGCTTCGCTATGGCTCACGCGCAAAGCGCATTCCCAAACCACTGCCACACGCCAACCGGCCGCACGAAGCTGGTTCCGCGTCCGAAGATCGCGCTCGACGTTCGCGGCAAACTTTTCGGTCCAGAAGTGTTGGTTGGAGCCGGGTGTCGAACACCAATGGCAGCCACTGTGGCGATGCCAGAAGCAGCCGTGGACCAGGATCACAACCCGATGTCGAGGCAGCACCACATCGGGGCGACCCGGCAGGTCGCGCGCGTGAAGGCGAAAGCGGAGGCCGGCCCGGTGTAGGGCGCGCCGCAACACGAGCTCAGGCTTCGTGTTCGCACCTCCGATCCCGGACATCATCCGCGAGCGGGTCACCGAATCGACTACATCCGCCATGGCACGAGCGTCTGTCTTTCCTGGACCGAATCGTTATTCATGGAGGCGGGGTTGTTCCGGGGAAGCATGATTCTTGCCTACTTATTCTGTAGTTGACATCTTTGCAGGTCCTGGGGGGCTGGCTGAAGGATTTTCCAGTGTCCGGGGGGAAGACGGGGAACGCGCCTTCCGGATCGAGCTCTCGATCGAGAAGGAGGCATCGGCCTATTCGACGCTATTGCTGCGCGCCTTTCTGCGGCAGTTCGGCGACGCACTGCCCGATTGCTACTATCGTTTCATAAACGAAGGCGGGGACGAGCCCGACTGGGGAAGTCTGCATCCGAAGGAATGGGCGGCAGCCAAGCGGGAAGCCTGGCAGCTCGAACTCGGAGTTGAAGATCCTGGTGACCGGCTCGACGCTAGGCTTGACGCGATCCGGGAGGCGAGCGGCGGCAATACGGTCCTGATCGGGGGGCCTCCCTGTCAGGCCTATTCGCTGGTTGGCCGAGCTCGCAACCAAGGCAAGGAAGGATATATCGCGAGCAAGGACGCGCGCCACTTCCTCTATCACGAGTACATCCGCATTCTCGACCGGCTGAGGCCCGCCGCCTTTGTCATGGAGAACGTCAAGGGCATGCTCTCGTCGTCTGTCGACAATGGGGAGAGCAGAATTTTCGACAAGGTTCTGGAAGACCTGCGCGGCGACCATCGCGACGGAGAACAATATCGTCTGATCGCGCTTGACCCGCGCAGCCGGCGCCCGCTGTCCCTTGAGCCGTTCGAGCCGCGCGCGAGCGACTTTGTCATCCGGGCAGAGGACTTCGGCGTGCCCCAAGCCCGTCACCGCGTGATCGTGGTTGGCCTGCGGGCAGACCTTTCGGCCGACCTGTCTGAGAACGCGCTCGCGGACGCCATGCGGCGGCACGCCCTGACCGCGACGGTGGGCCAGGTCCTGTCGGGGATGCCAAGGCTGCGCAGCGGACTGAGCCGTGAAGACGACGCACCGGAAGAGTGGCGCAAGGTTGTCGCCGATGCGATGGCTCTGGTCGCGGGTCTCGACACGCGGCTGGGCGACGAACAGCACCTTGCCTTCACCATGCGTGCGTCGAAATGTCTCGCAGCGTTCAGGGGCCTGAATGAAGTGCCCGCTCGGCAGGCGTTTGGAACCGGCATCGCGGCGGACTGTCCGAGTGAGCTTCGTGACTGGCTGACGGACCCTAACCTTGCCACGCTACCAAATCACGCCAGCCGCGCGCACATGAGGAGCGATCTCGCACGCTATTTCTTCGCGGCGATCTTCGCGGAGGTGACAGGCCGCTCACCCAAGGCGTCCGACTTCCCGGCCGCGCTTGCGCCGGATCATCGCAATTGGAAGTCGGGCAAGTTCGCGGACCGTTTTCGGGTCCAGGTGCGTGACCAGCCTTCGACGACGGTCACGAGCCATATCTCCAAGGACGGGCATTACTTCATCCATCCCGATCCGATGCAGTGCCGCAGTTTGACGGTCCGCGAGGCCGCCCGTTTGCAGACGTTCCCCGACAATTACGTCTTCCGGGGCAATCGAACGCAACAGTTCGTGCAGGTCGGAAACGCGGTGCCCCCGTTCCTCGCGCGTCAGATCGCGGCATCATTGTTGGCCATCCTATCTCGTTCGGCCATGGGTGCGGAGGCAGCCAGGCGTTCCGCTGTGATCGACGAGGCCGCGTAGCGATGGGGCGAGCTGACGCACCGACTGACGTCCGGACGAAGGAAGCCGCTCCCCACGCAGCGATGCTTATCGAGAGCATGCGTGACATCGGATATTCCCTCGAAACCGCACTCGCTGACATCATCGACAATTCGATCACGGCCCAGGCGCGCTCCATCCGGCTTTTTGCCGACACGACGAGCGCTCAGCCAAGTCTTGCCATTCTGGATGATGGCGAAGGCATGACCGAAGATGAGCTGCTCGCAGCCATGCGGCCGGGCAGTCGCAATCCGCTTGATACTCGCGACAAGGAAGACCTGGGCCGCTTCGGATTAGGACTGAAGACGGCATCGTTCTCTCAATGCAGGAAGTTGACGGTCGCTTCGCGCAAGGACGGTGTCACGAGCTGCGCCAGATGGAATCTGGACGAGGTTGCACGCACCAACCGGTGGTTGGTGGAGTTCCTTGACGACACGTCCGGGGTTCCGTGGATCGACGAACTCGCCGGTTCAGGAACATTGGTGCTATGGGAAGCGCTCGATCGCCTTGTGGAAGGCGATGGCAGCGATGCCCGCGCTGCGTTCGTTTCACGGATTGATGAGGCCGCGGAGCACCTGGAACTTGTCTTCCATCGTTTTCTTGCCGGTGAGCGTGGCGTAAGGAAAATCGCCATCTCGCTGAATGGCCGGCAGCTCAGGCCGTTTGATCCGTTCCATTCCTCTCATCCCGCAACGCAGGCTGGACCAATCGAGAGGATAAAATCGGGAGGGCAGGAGGTCGAAGTCCAGACCTTCACCTTGCCCCACCACAGGAAGGACCCCGCCGGGTGGGAGCGCAACGCTGGCAAGGCCGGCTACCTCAAGAATCAGGGCTTCTATGTCTATCGCGGCAAGCGGCTGATCATCCACGGTACCTGGTTCGGTCTGGCCCGTCAGAAGGAGCTGACGAAACTGGCGCGTGTCCGCATCGACATGCCGAACGGAATGGACGCGGAATGGAAAATCGATGTCAAGAAGGCTTCCGCCCAACCGCCGTATCATGTTCGCGAGCGGTTGCGCAGGATCATCGAAACGATCGGTGCCACGTCGCGGAGGGTCTACACCGCGCGTGGGCACAGACTGGCTAGCGATAGCCGGCTGCCTGTCTGGCAGCGCCGGCAAACCGGCAACGAGATTTCCTATTGCCTGAATCCCGAGCACCCAGTGTTCGCCGACTTCTCCGGCCGCTTGCCCGATGACCTCCGGACCGATTTCAGGCGCATCCTCGAAATGGCAGCCACCTCGATTCCGATTGACGCCTTGTTTGCCGATATCAGCGCGAGTCCTGAGCAGGTCTCTGGGTCGGAGATGGCAGATGACACGCTCACCCACGTCGCACGGACCACATTTGCGGCGCTGAGAGCCTCGGGGATCGAGCCAGTAGATGCGATGCAGATGATGAGCGCAACTGATCCATTTCGCGAGAAATGGAATCTCGTTTCAGAGGAACTTTCCAAAATGCTGGAAGGCCGTGACGATGAATAGCGGCCTGAAAATGCTAGAAACAATGGTGGGCGCACAGCTGGCGAAGGAGCCGTTGCCGACGCCGGACCGCATCCGAGAACTCATTGAGCAAATCCGCCAGATACCGCTGTGCTCCGATGTAACTGAAGACCAGGCCGAAGAGCTGGCCCGCTCCCTCGAGAACAGCCACGGCGTCTCGATGAAAATTGGGTCGATGCTCACGGCAGCGGATTACGTTCCGTGGCTTGACGCAGCTCGCGCCGGGATCGACCCCTATTACTGGAACCGCTATCGCAAGCTTCTGGCAGAAAAGGGTTTCTCAGGCGACGTCCTTGTCACTCTTGACGACGTGACCGACCGAATTTTGAACCTGCTTGAAAACCCGCTCAAGACTGAGAGCTGGGACCGGCGAGGGATGGTCGTGGGCCACGTCCAATCGGGCAAGACCGCGAACTATACAGGTCTGATCTGCAAGGCTGCCGATGCCGGTTATCGTCTGATCATCGTCATCGCAGGCATTCACAATAATCTTCGTAACCAGACACAGATGCGGATCGACGAGGGCTTTGTGGGGCGGGATAGCGCCCGACTGCTCTCCAATCGTGACGATCCGGCGCAGCGCTTCATCGGCGTGGGCAGGTTCGACAAATCCCGCAGACCGGTGACCTTTACCAACTCGATCAAGGATTTCAGCAAGACCTTGGCCTCAGGCGTCGGCGTGCCGCTCGACAACCTTCGTGAGCCTGCGATCTTCGTCATCAAGAAGAACAGCTCGACCCTGAAGAACCTGATTTCCTGGCTGCAGGAGCATAATCAGCGCGCCGGCACGTCTGTGATCGACGCTCCGATGCTCCTGATCGACGACGAGGCGGATAACGCATCGATCAACACCGCGAAAGGCCCGGATGAAGCCACCAGGATCAACGGGCAAATACGCACACTGCTGAAGCTGTTCGACCACAGCTGTTATGTTGGCTACACGGCTACGCCCTTCGCCAACATCTTCATCGACCCGGACAGCGAAACGGAAATGTTGGGAGAAGACCTCTTCCCACGGGACTTCATCGTCAGCCTTGATCCTCCCACGAACTACTTCGGGGCCAATCGGGTTTTCCTGGAAGACAGTGAATCGATCATCCGTCCCATCACCGACAACGGCGATCTGCTCCCCTTAGAACACAAGAAGGACTTCCGGATCTCGGGGCTTCCTCTCAGCTTGGAAAAGGCCGTCCGGGCATTCGTCGTGGCACGGGCAATCCGGCTGGCACGGGGGCAACGGAACAAGCACTGCTCCATGCTGGTCAATGCCTCGCGCTTCACCGATGTGCAGCGGCAGTTGCGCAACGAAGTTCACGCTCTCGTCGATCGCATCCGGGCGAGTGTCCGTGTCAACGGGGCTCTGCCAGACGCGAAAGCCCTGCGGGACGCCGAGATCGCGGCTCTGCATGAAGTCTGGCACGAGGAATACGCGTCGGACAGCGAGTTCGACTGGAGCGATATCCAACCGCTCCTGCTTGAGAGCATCGCGCCTGTCTCGGTGGTCGAGGTCAACAGCCGATCTTCCGGTAATCTCGCTTATGCCGATCATGAGGAGAACGGACTCAATGTCATCGCGGTTGGCGGCTTTTCGCTTTCGCGCGGACTGACGCTCGAAGGGCTGATGATCAGCTACTTCCTGCGCAATTCCATGATGTACGACACGCTGATGCAGATGGGCCGCTGGTTCGGCTACCGTCCCGGCTACGACGATCTGTGCCGCGTGTGGATGCCGGAAGAGGCGGAAGGCTGGTATGCCCACATCGCCGAATCCATCGAAGAGCTCAGGGACGAATTGCGCAGCATGGAGGCTGTGGGCGCCACTCCCGAGCAGTTCGGTCTGAAGGTCCGCAGCCATCCCGACACGCTGATAGTCACCGCCCGCAACAAGATGGGATCGGGCGAAAAGCTCGTGGTCTCCATCGGACTTGCGAACAAGTTTGCCGAGACGGCCATTCTGAAGCGCGATGCCGACAGTTTGAGGGCCAACCGCAATGCCGCTGTCGCACTGGCTAAGGCCTTGGATGCTGAAGGGATGCCACTGGCTTCGGCGGAGCCGGTTTCAGGGGGTTATCTCCTCTCCGGCGTGCCCGTCGGCTTGGTGCGCGAATTCATAGCATCCTTCGTCAACCACCCCGGCTCACTGCTGACCGACACGGGGCCGGTTTGCCAGCACATAGACGATCGAGCGGCAACGGAACTCGCTCACTGGGACGTCCTGTTCGCGAGTCTGAAGAAGCGCGAAGACAAGGGGCTCTCGGACGACTCGCTTGGGATTACCATCAACTGCCCCCGGCGAAGCGAGGCCGACAGAAGCCGAAACGACCCCACGACCTTGCGCGTCACTAACAAGCAGCGCGTGGCCTCCCGAGGCGTGGAGAAGACGGGTCTGACGGACGCGCAGATTGAAGACGCGCAGCGGGAATATCGGGAGCGCGATGATGCGAAGCCGTCCAAAGACGGAAGCTGGAATTACCCTGATCGCATATATCGCGCCAAGCGGGAGCGCCCGCTCCTTATCGTGCATCTGCTGGCAATCGGCGCGGAGGAGGACGACCTTCGGGGCACCGAGCCTGTCGTGGCCTGGAGCATCAGCTTCCCCGGCACCGAATTGGAGGAGAAGAAAGTCGCCTACGTCGTGAACACGACTTGGGTCCGGGAGAACTTCTCCGAAGACCTCGAAGAAGAGGAAATGGCGGGCGATGACGACCGCTGACGATCCGTGGACTGGCCTAGAGCCGCCCGCCTCGGCCGACATCATCAATGCCAAGCGTGTTGACGGCAAGCACCCGTGGAACTTCTTTTGGGCGCGCAGCGTGGACCGGAAGTGCCTGCTCATCTTGCAATGCGCAGCCGCCTCGGCGCCCAAGGGCAAGCTCCCGAAACTGAAAGGGATCGAAGTCGCCCTATCCGAGCCGGATTCGGGTGGCAGCACGATGGTTTCCCTCAAGCTGACTGACAATCAGCATCGGGACATCTTCCACCGCCTTTGCCTGGACATCGTCCAGGCGACTTCTCTCGCCAGATCGGAGATCGAAGCGGGCGAGACATTTCTGGCACGAACCTGGCGATGGCACCATCTGCTGAGAGGCGGTGGTGACGGCCGCCTGTCAGCGGAAGAGCAGAAGGGCCTGATCGGTGAGCTGTTGGTGCTGGAGCGATATCTGATTCCCGCCTTCGGTCCGGCGGACGCCACGGGAGCGTGGGTTGGTCCGACGGGCTCACCAAAGGATTTCGAGTGCGGGCGGATCGCGATCGAGGCCAAGGCAAGACGCGGGGCAGCTCGGCCTTATGTCGCGATATCCTCCGAGTTCCAGCTCGATACCGATGGATGCGACGCCCTGTTTCTCTACGTCGTCGAGCTGGACACGGCGCCGGAGGATACCGGCGCTGCCTTCACTCTGACCGATGTGGCACGGCGCATCTCCACCGTGATTGCTGCGGACGCGCCGTCGGTGGTCGAGAGGTTCGAAGGCCAGCTCGTCGCGGCGGGATTCTCGTGGGACGATGATTATTCATCCTCACGCTGGGTGTCCGGCCCTCACCGCTTTCTGCGCGTTACCGAGGATTTTCCCCGCATTACACCGGAGGCCTACTCCTCCGGCGTGGAGCGAGTCCGCTACGATCTATCGCTGGTCGACTGCGAGCAGTTCCGGATCGACGATGACCTCATGCGCAACAGACTGAAGGGCGTGGCGCAATGACAATAAGCCTCGAAGAGTTTCATCAGGACTTCTTCCAGGAAGTGATGGCGTCCGCCGACGTGGACGGCCATTATGCGGAGGACGCGTTCTTCGAGCTGTTCTGCAACTACCTGGCCGATGCCGGCGAGTTCGATACAGCGGACCGCGCCTCCTACTGCCCCCCGACGGGCGGCATCCGTGTTGACGGCTATGCCGGCGATCCAGCCCACAGCGGCGGAGTGCTGAGCCTTGTCATCTTGGACTTCAGCCAATCCCCGGAGCTGGCGCGCCTCACTCAGACGGACATGAATGCCATATTCAAGCGCTTGGAAAATTTCCTCGGCAAGTCGCTTGATACCAAATTCAGAAACAGTCTGGAGGAAACAAGCGCTGCCTTCGGTCTTGCCGACCTGATCGCCGTTCGCTGGCCGACCATTTCCAAGATTCGGCTGTTCCTGGTAAGCAATCGCCAGCTGAGCGCCAAGGTCGATGGCCGCGAAGCAGGTGAGATCGACGGACGCCATCTATCCTATTCGGTCTGGGATATTGAACGCCTGCATCGTTTTGCAGCGTCCGGCTTTGGTCGCGAGGAAATCATCATCGATCTTGAAGCCGATTATGGCGGACCCATTCCATTGCTTCCCGCACACATGGGAGATGCCGACTACAAGGCCTACCTCGCCGTTGTCCCTGGGCCGCAGCTCGCGTCCATCTATGACCGTTGGGGTTCACGCTTGCTGGAGCAGAACGTCCGCGTATTTCTTCAGGCGCGAGGCGGGGTCAACAAGGGCATCCGGAACACCATCGACAATGATCCGGACATGTTCTTCGCTTACAACAACGGAATTACTGCGACCGCCGAGGACATCATCACGCGGGAATCGGCAGACGGCCTGCTGCTGACGGGGCTCAGGAACCTCCAGATTGTGAATGGAGGACAGACCACCGCGTCGATCCATGCGGCGAAGCGTAGAAACGCCGATCTTTCCAAGGTTTTTGTGCAGATGAAGCTATCGATCGTCCCGTCCGACAAGGCGATCGACATTGTCCCGAAGATTTCGGAATTTGCCAACAGCCAGAATCGGGTGAACGCTGCCGACTTCTTTGCAAATCACCCCTTCCATGTCCGGCTCGAGGAATTCTCCCGAAGGATGTTTGCGCCGTCGCCAGACGGTACGTTCCGCGAATCCAAATGGTATTACGAGCGTGCCAGAGGTCAGTATCAGGACGCCCGCGGATTGCTGACACCCGCCCAGCGCAAGAAGTTCGATCTCGAATATCCGAAATCGCAGCTGATTTCAAAGACCGATTTGGCCAAGTATCTCAATGTCTGGCGCGGGCACCCGGATATCGTCAGTAAAGGTGCGCAGAAGAACTTCGCTCACTTTGCAGGATCAATCGGTAACGAGTGGAAAAAGCAACCGGACGCATTCAACGAAGATTTCTATCGTCACGCCGTGGCCAAGGCACTGATATTCCGCGCCACGGAGGAAATCGTCACCGAGCAGTCATGGTATCAAGGCGGATACCGGGCAAACGTCGTCGCCTATGCCTTGGCGAAGATGGGCTATGACTGCGAACAACGCGAAGAGTTTGTGGATTTTGACGCCATTTGGCGCGCTCAGGGCATCTCGGAGAACATGGGTGCAGCGATAGCCTTGGTGGCCGAAGCCGTTCATGATGTTCTTGTATCCCCCTCGGGCGGGATCAGCAACGTCACCGAGTGGGCCAAACAGCAGGCTTGTTGGGCGCGCGTGAAAGCGCTGGAGATCGACTGGCCGGAATCGTGGCTGGACGAACTCATCGACAAGGACCGCCTCAAGGAAGGGAAGCGGACAGGCATCAAGGAGCAGAAGCTCCTGAACGGAATCGAGGCCCAGGCACTGGTGGTTTCCGCGGGAGCTCAACTCTGGGGGCAACTGAGCGCCTGGGGTCAGGCTCGAAAGCTCCTCACCCCGACGGAACTCGGCATCCTCCAAGTGGCTGCCTCCGTTCCCTCGAAGATCCCATCGGAGAAGCAGGCTTTGCGGGTCATCGATTCTCTCCGCAAGCTTAGATCAGAGGGTTGTATCATCGGCTCGGAAATCTCCGTCTGAGCCAAGTTCGCGAAACCCTCAAGCGCCGGGAGCTTCATTCTCCGCTGGCTGTCTCACTCTCGCGCCGGTTGATTGAAGCAGGAAAATCTGTTGATCTGTTCCCCGCAGCTGGGAACAGCGCAGAGCACACCCTACGCGACAAATCGCCGATACTAATCCTTTGGATTAGCTAGAAAAAAGGCCAGATTTCGGAAGTGGCAGCTTCTCAATCAAAAGTGAATTGCAGCATCTTCGGACTGGCGGATAATTTGCGCAAACTGAATTCAGTGCATCTCGGCCCTCGGCCGGCCGTTGACAGCGGCATGGAACATACATAGAACAGACGTGCCTTTCGCAGTGCGTGCCAGGCTCCAGATAAATGGAGTCTCCAGTGACACGTAATGTTTCCGTCCAGACCTATCTCCCGAAGCACGTCGCGGCTTGGGTCCAGAACGAAGCGTCCCGCGCAAAGCAGAGCCGCAGCCAGTGGATCGGCGCTATCGTGACCGATCTGTTTCAGGGGCAGGACCTGCGCGAGGAGAGCCGCCAGAACATCGAGCTCGTCAAACGCAACCTAACTTTCATGGTCTGTGCGGTTGACGGGCTGCTGGCCGGGCATCCGGACCCGTCACTGCGTGCCCGCGTGCATGAAGCTTATCGCCGGAAGGTGGAGCAGGCTGAGCCGGAGCTGAGCGGCCAATGATCCGGCGGACCACAAACGGGGCGGGCGGCGGCATTCAGCTTGGCTTGCCCTTCCGAACCCCGGCCACGCCGTCGGCGATGATCGCTGAACCAATTTCCGTCAGAATAGCAGAAGCGATCCGGTTGACGGGCATTCGGCGTTCCAAGCTTTACGAGCTGATGAACTCCGGAGACTTGGAGACGGTGAAGATCGGGCGTTGCACATTGATTCCGATGGACAGCCTTCGCGCACTTATCGAACGGGGGCGTCAGGGCCGTTCATGACCCACTGTGCCCGAATTTTGGGCGCAGGATCGTGGCGCCGTCGCGCAGCTGATCGAGATAGTCCGACCAGTGCTGCATCATGCGGACGCGCTCGTCCCAATACTGACCGCGCGTAGGCTCGGCGGATCGAGTTACCATCGGCGTGTGCCAGTTGCCGTTCGATGGCGTCGGGATTCCAGATGCCCATTTCGTTGAGCAAAGTGGCTGCCATTGCGCGGAACCCGTGGGCGGTCATCTGGTCCTTGCTGAAGCCGAGACGGCGAAGCGCTGCGTTGAGCGTGTTGTCCGACATCGGCCGATCAAGCGCCCGGAGCGATGGAAACAGGAACGTGCTGTAACTGGAGTCGTGCTCGATTTCACCGATGATCGCCAAGGCTTTGCGCGAGAGCGGCACGGCATGAGGCCGACCCATCTTCATCTTGTGGTCCGGGATCGTCCAGACGCATTTGTCGAAGTCGAATTCCTTCCATTCTGCCCAGCGTAGTTCGCCGGGGCGGACGAGAAGGTGCGGCAGCAGGCGGAGAGCAATTCGGGACACCGGGTGCCCGTCATAATCCTCGATTGCCCGAAGAAGTTCGCCCGCCTCCGCAGGCGTCGTGATCGCCGCGCGGTGGTTCGTGCGCGCCGTGATGAGTGCGCCGCGCAGATCGGCGCAGATATCGCGTTCGGCGCGAGCGGTGGCGATGGCGTAGCGGAAGACCTGGCTGCAGGTGCTGCGAATGCGGTTGGCCGTGTCGTATCGCTTGGACGCCTCAACCTTCTTCAGGACCAGCAGCAATTCATGTGCGGTGATCGCGGTGATCGGCCGCTTGCCCAATGCCGGGTAGGTTTGCGCGAGAAGCCAACGGGCCTTCTTGAGCGTCATCGCGGCGACGCCCTCCAGCTCGATCTTTTCGAGCCATTCCTCGGCTACCGTCTGGAAGGTGTTCGTCGCCGCAATCGACTTGGCGATCTTATCGAGCTTGGCCTGTTCGCGCGGGTCGATCTTTCGGGCGAGGAGGCGGCGCGTTTCGAGCAGCATTTCTCTCGCGTCCGCCAGCAGTATTTCGGGCCAGCGGCCGAATGAGACAGTCCGCTGCTCACCGCCGAAGCGGTAATTCATCCGCCAGTATCGGCTGCCGCTCGGCTTCACGAGCAGGTAGAGCCCGTCGCGATCCGACAGTTTGTAGGGTTTCTCGCGCGGCTTTGCGTTTTTCACCGCGTTTGCAGTGAGTCCCGAATTGCGATTTGAGCCCGCCGCCATTGATTGACCTCCGAAGCCTCTGCCCGGCGCGAGGTCCATCAATCGTTCCACATATGTTGCTGGAACCGTGCGGAACCGCCCGAACTGATGCGGAGCAACATACCAGAAAAAGCTGTCGGAAAACAGCCGGTTACTGGACGTTGGCGGACGTCTCTAAACGAAGGAATGGAGGCCCGAGCCGGAATCGAACCGGCGTAAACGGATTTGCAGTCCGGTGCGTAACCACTCCGCCATCGGGCCGTCCGCGCGGGGCTTTGGCGAAGCGGGGGCGCGGGGTCAACGGCGGATCGACTGTATTAGTCTTGCAATACAGGCGGGCGGAGTGTAACGGCACCACGCCCGGCATACTCCTCCCCACCCCGCCGGCCTCTGCACAGGTGATGCGATGACCCTCTCCCCCGCGCCCGAAAGCCGCCCGGCCAGCATCAGCGGTGCGCCCGATGTCGCGCCGTTCGAGCCGACGCCGAGCCGCGCCGATCTCGCGCGCGAAGCGATGGTCGCATCGCAATTGCGCACCAACGAGGTGATCGAGCCTCGGCTGGTGGCCGCGCTTCGCCGCCTGCCGCGCGAGCAATTCGTCAGCGAGGCGCAGAGCGAGCTCGCCTATGTCGATCGGCCGCTGCCGCTTGGGGGTGGGCGGAGCATCAATCCCGCGCTGACCACCGCGCGACTGATCGCCGACCTCGACCCGCAGCCGGGCGAGCGCGTGCTGCTGGTGGGCGCGGCGACGGGCTATGCGGCGGCGCTGCTCGCTGCGCTCGGCGTGCGCGTGACGGCGGTGGAAAGCGATGCCAGGCTGGTCGACCTGGGGCGCCGAGCGACGGCGGTGCACGGCGCGGCTCTGGTCGACTGGGTGCAAGGCGACCTCCACGCCCCCGCGCTCAGCGACGCCGATTACGACGCGCTGTTGATCGACGGCGCGGTGGAGACGCTGCCCGCGGCGCTGACCGACGCGCTGCGCCCTGGCGCGCGCATTGCGCTCGGCTGGAACGATCGCGGCGTGACCCGCCTCGCCCGCGCGGTGAAGGTGGAGGGGGCGCCGGTCGCGCCGGTCGCCTTTGCCGAATTCGAATGCGTCGCACTGCCCGGTTTCGCGCCGGCGCAGGGCTTCCGTTTCTGATGCGACGTCGGGTTCGCATCACGAGCGCGGCGCTGATCGTGCTCGCGCTGCCGCAGGCGCTGTCGGCGGAAACGCTGCGCGAGGCGCTGGCGAAGGCGTACGTCAACAACCCCACGCTCAACGCCGCGCGCGCTGGCCAGCGCGCGCAGGACGAAGCGGTGCCGATTGCGCGCGCGGATGGCCTGCCGAGCGTTGGCGGCACCGTCGGCTATAACGAGAACCTCGTCCAGACCGCGGGCGGCGTGGGGCCGGACCGGCTGCTCAACACGCAGGCGCAGGTCAGCGTGCCGCTGTTCGCCGGCGGATCGGTGCGCAACGGTATCCGCTCCGCCGAAGCGCGGGTGGAGGCCGGTCAGGCACAGCTGCGCGCGACCGAAAGCAACGTCTTCACGCAGGTTGTCGCCGCCTACATGGACGTGCTGCGCGATGAAGCGGTGGTGGCGCTCAACCGCAATCAGGTCGACGTGCTGAGCGTCAACCTCCAGGCCGCGCGCGACCGTTTCGACATCGGTGACATCACCCGCACCGACGTCGCGCAGTCGGAGGCGCGGCTGGCGCTGGCGCGGGCGCAGCTGCAGGGGGCAGAGGCGCGGCTCATCTCCAGCCGCGAGGCCTATGTCCGGCAGGTGGGCGATGCGCCCGACAACCTGCAGCCGCCGCCGCCGCTGACCGGGCTCCCCACCGACCCGACGCAGGCGACGGAGCTTGCGGTCGCGAACAATCCCAACCTCGTCGCGGCACAGGTTGCGGCGCGTGCGGCAGGGCTCGACGTGCGGGTGGCGGAGGGCGCGCGACTGCCGCGCGTCGGGGTCACCACCAACGCCGGCTATGTAAACTATCTCGGCTCGATCAGCGCGCCCCCGGGTGTGACGGTCAGCAACGGCGGCTTCACCGCGGGCGCGGGGTTGAGCGTCAGCGTGCCGCTGTTTCAGGCCGGGCGCACCGCGGCGCGCATCCGCCAGGCGCAGGCGCTGGAGGGGCGCGCGCTTGAGGATGTGATCGCCACCGAACGCGGCGTCGTCGCGCAGGCGCGCTCCGCCTATGCAAGCTGGCAGGCGTCGAATGCGGTGATCCAGTCGAGCCAGGTGGCGGTCGATGCGACGCGGCTCGGGCTCGAAGGGGTGCGCGCCGAAAACAGCGTCGGCACGCGTACAATCATCGAGATCTTGAACGCCGAGCAGGAGTTCCTGAACGCGCAGGTGCAGCTCGTGACCGCGCGACGCGACGCTTATGTCGCCGGGTTCGCACTGCTCGCGGCGATCGGCCGGGCGGAGGCGCCGGACCTCGGCATCGTCGACGATACGACTCGCTATGATCCGCGCACAAACGCCGCGCGGGTGCGCGACATCATCTGGGACTGGGGCCGCGATCCGGCGCCGGTGACGCAGTCGAGCTCGACCCGCAGCGTACCGCCGCAGGGGGCGCAGGCGCCCGCGACGGTAGGCCGCGCGACGTTGCGCCCGACGCTGTTGCCGCCCTCCACGCCCGGCCAGTGACACCGCCGACGGCCGGGCCGCCGAAGGGGGCGCGGCGGCAGCGCCGCTTGACGTCACCGCCGCAGCCAGCTTCAATGCGCCCCCGTCGCGGGACAGACCCGCAAGCTGGGGGTCAGACTATGGGCGATTTGTCGCGGGAACCGTCGATGGAGGAGATCCTCTCGTCGATTCGCCGGGTCATCGCCCGTGACGAAGGGGGCCGCGCCGGCATGACCGTACCGACGGTTGGCGGCGGCAAGCGCAAGCCGCCGCTCGATCTCGACGCTGCGGTGCCGGAGGACGCCTTTGCCGGCACCGACCTCGAAGCGGCGGTCGTCACGTCGGGCGATGAGGACGATGTGCTCGAACTTACCGACGAACTCGGTGGTGGCGCGGACGACTTCGCCAACCTCGTCGATGACGCGGCGGCGGAGCTGGATCGCGCGGCGGAGCGGCCGGTGCTCGATCAGGATTTGGATGGCGCGATGACGCCGGATGAGGGGCATGCACCGATGGCGGCCGCAGGACAGGTAGCGGAAATGACGAACGGCCATGCACCGGATGGGGACGGCGCGCACGCCGTCGCTCCGCATGTCGCAGCGCCGCTCGCCTCGCCGCAGCCGGTCGCGGCCGCGCGCCAGTCGCTCGACATGCTCGCCGCTGCGGTTGCCTCTGCGCATCCGGCGCCGACGGTCGACACCGCGCAGGGGCCGACGGTTGCCGCGCTGGTCGATGCGGCGCTGAAGCCGATGCTGCGCGAATGGCTCGACGCCAACCTCCCGACGATGGTCGAGGGGCTGGTCGCGGCGGAGATTGCGCGGATCACGGGCTCGTCGCGCGGCTGAACCGCACGGGGCGGGCCGCGCCGCCCTTGATCTGAAGTCGCCGCGCGCCACTTGAGCGGCGATGCCGCTGCACATGACCAAGATCGCCTACGGCTGCCCCAACCTTGAGGTGCTGGAGGAACGGCTGGCGGGGTACGGCGAGCACGCGCGCATCCACACCCGCTACCGCCCGACGCGCTTTGCCGAGATCCTCGATGGCGGCTCTCTCTATTGGATCGTGCAGCATCGCATCCTCGCCCGCGCGCCGATCCTCGCCTTTGAGGAGACGCCGGAGGGACGCTGGAACATCGTCATCCCATCGCGGCTGACCGCGGTCGCGCCGCGCCCCAAGCGCGCCCACCAGGGCTGGCGCTATCTCGCTGCGGACAAGGCCCCCGCGGACCTCGCCAGCTTCGAGGGCGGGGAGGAACTGCCCGCCGCCCTGCGCGCCGAACTGGGCGCGCTCGGGCTGGTTTGAGCCAGTCCCTTCCCTTGGCCCCTTCTCGGCGTGGCGCACCGCTGGGCCGGTCACAACCCCCCGGCCCGCTGGCGCGGGCCACCTCGCCTTGCAGGGGAGGAACTAGGCCCAGTGCCTTAGCTCCGTCACCCTGAACCTATTTCAGGGTCTCGCGCCAAGCCTCACGCCTCAACCCACTGGCGCAGCAGGTGGTGCGCGATGGCGAGCGGGGGTGGGGCGATGAAGGGGGCGGCGGGGTCGCCGGAGAGCGATGCCTCCACCTCCGCGCGGGTCGCCCACAGCGCATGCTCGATCTCCGTCGTATCGAGCGTCAGCTCGCGCGCGTCGACCGCCGCCATGCACGCGATCATCAGTTGCGAGGGGAAGGGCCAGGGCTGGCTCGCGATATAGCGAACGGAGGTGGCGCGCACCCCCGCCTCCTCGAACAGCTCGCGCGCGACCGCGTCCTCGATCGATTCGCCGGGTTCGACGAAGCCCGCCAGCGCCGAATAGCGCCCGCGCGGCCACCCCGCCTGACGACCGACCAGTACCGCGCCATCATGCTCGGCAAGCATGATCACGACGGGATCGGTGCGCGGGAAATGTTCGGCGCGGCACGCTTCGCAACTGCGCTGCCAGCCGCCCTTGGCGAGCTGCGTCGCGCCGCCGCACATCGCGCAGTGGCGGTGCCGAGCGTGCCAATCGACCAGGCTGCGCGCGGCGGCATAGGTCGCGGCCTGATCGGGGGCGAGGCTCGCGAGCGCGGGCATCCCGGCGCGCCCCCTCGCGTCGATCGGCACACCGGGCGGCGGCACCGCGACGAAGCGCGGGCGACCTGACTCCAGCCCAAGGAAGATCAGCTCCGCATCGGGCTCGGCTTCGGCCATCGAACCCCAGCTGAGCGCGCCTGCACCGTCGTCAACGGGATCGAGAAAGCGCTCCAGCCGCAGCAGCCGTGCCGACAGCGACCCCGCCGCCTCGCGCAGCCGATCGGGATCGACGCGCCACTGATCGGCGCGGTCGAGCGTCGATCCGGTAAGCGCAGGCGGGAGCCCGCTCACGCGCGCGGCGGGACGGGGGAGGCGACCGGACGCCCGGCGAGGTCGGACAGGAACAGCTCAGGCGCGCGGCGCTGGAAGTCGTAGGCCTCGGCGGGGAGGTAGTTGGCGTAGGCGCCGAAGCGGATACCGCGCGCGGGGTCGACGAAGGCGACGGTGCCCGCCGCGCCCGCCCAGCCGAACACCCCCGCCCCCTCTGGCGCGCCGGTCACGCTCACCCGGCCACCCGCGCCGAATCCCTGCCCTGCGACGAACGTGCCGCGGGTGTCGGTGCCCGCGGGGAGCAGGTTGGACATGGCCAGCCGCGCGGTGCGCTCGCTGAGGATGCGGGTGCGCCCGATCGCGCCATAACCCGCCAGCATCATCAGGAAGCGGTCGTAGTCGCGCGCGCTCGACACCAGCCCGGCGCCGCCGAAGGGGAAGGAGGGCGCATCGGCGTAAACGCTGTCGCGCGCGGGATCGACCGGCATCAGCACGCCGCCGAACGGCGCATAAGCGGTGACGAGGCGCGGCAGGTCCGCCGCAGCGACGCGGAAGCCGGTGCTGCGCATGCCGAGCGGGCCGAAAATCTCATCGGCGAGGAAGCGGTCGAAGGGCTTGGCGGCGACCACCTCGATTACCCGGCCGAGCAGGTCGAGCGAGGCGGAATAGCTCCACCGCGTGCCCGGCTGGGCGAGCAGCGGCAGCTTCGCGACCTCGTCCGCCCAGGTGGAAAGCGGCCCGCGCGTGCGACCGCTCGGCCGACCGGGCAGACTGAGCTTGGAGACCTGGCCCGGGGTGAGGCCGCGCTCCTGCCACGCGCGGTCGATCGGACGCGTGCCCGCGATGCCGTAGCCGAGCCCCGCGGTGTGAGTGAGGAGGTGGCGGATGGTGATCGCGCGCTCCGCCGCGACGGTGCGATCGAGCGGCGCGTCGGCACTCGCCAACACCCGCATATTGCGGAACGCGGGGAGAATGTCGCCGAGCGGGGTGTCGAGCGTCAGCCGCCCGCGGTCGATCAGCATCATCGCCGCGATGCCGGTGACCGGCTTGGTCATCGAATAGAGGCGCCACAGCGTATCGCCGTCGACCGGGGTGCTGCTGTCCATTGCCGTGCGCCCGTGGGCGAGGATCACCGGCGGCGCAGTGCCGGCGCCGATCGCGGCGAGCGCGCCGGGCAGGCGGTTCGAACGCACGTAGTCGGCAAGAAAAGCGTCGAGGTTGGCGAAACGCGCGGGCAGGCGGAACGCGGGGCGCGCGGGTTCCACGGCGCTCGTCGCCGCGCTGGCACAGCCTCCGAGCATCGTCGCTGCGCCCCCAGCGAGCGCCAGCTGGAGGAAAGCGCGGCGGTCGGGCATCAGGCTAAACTCGGACATCGGCGGCGTCTCCTGCCGGCAGCGCCAGTGCCACCGCGCGGCGATAGAGCGTCGGCAACCCCGCCGCGTCAAGCGCCGACAGCGGCCACCACTCCCCCCCACCCGGCGGCGGCGCGGGCACCCGGTCGACGTGAAGGTCGAGCGCGATGTGCGTGAAGAGGTGCGTCACCGTTCCGAGCGGAACAGCGCCCTGTCGTGGCGGCGGCAGCTCCGCCAGCCACTCGCTTCCCGGCAAGGCGCGCATACCGCCGAGCAGCCCCTCCTTAGGGCGCGTCACGAGCCACAGCGCGCTGCCGTCAATCGCCACCTCGGCACGTCCGAACAGCGCGCGGCGCGGCCGTTTGGCGGGTTTCACCGGCAACTCCTCCGCGATCCCCAGTGCAGCGGCGCGGCAGTCGGGTTGCAGCGGGCAGAGCAGGCATTTGGGCGCGCGCGGGGTGCAGAGGTCCGAGCCGAGGTCCATCAGCGCCTGCGCCGCATCGCCGCCGCGCGTTGCTGGCCACCAGCGCGCAAAGCCTTCGCGGATCGCCCGCATCGCGCCCGGCAGCGGCGCTTGGATCAAGTCGAGCCGCGCGCCTACGCGGGCGAGATTGGCGTCGACCGGGATTGCGTCCCCCGCACCGAACGCGATCGCGGCGATGGCGGCGGCGGTGTAGTCACCCAACCCGGGCAGCGCGCGCAGGCTTGGGAGGTCGCTCGGTAATGTGCCGTCGTGCCGTTCCACCACCGCGCGGGCGCAGGCGATGAGGTTGCGCGCGCGGGCATAGTAGCCGAGCCCCGCCCACTCCGCGAGCACGTCCGCCTCCTCCGCCGCGGCGAGGTCGGCGAGCGTCGGCCAGCGGCGCATGAAGCGCTCGAAACGTGGACGCACCGCAGCGACGCTGGTCTGCTGGAGCATCACCTCCGACAACCACACCGCATAGGGGTCGGGATGCGTGCCGCTGTCGGGCGGGGCGCGCCACGGGAGCGTGCGCGCATGCGCGTCGTACCAGGCGAGCAGCGCGCGGGCGCGATCGAACGACGCCGGCTTCATGACGAAATCGCGGGTTGATGGGGGAAGCGGCTCGACGGCCATCGCCGCGCTATGGCATGGGGTGCGGCGTGCGCAAGCTCGATGCCCCCGCCGACCCCGCCCCCCGCCGCCGAGCGCCGCGCAAGCGCACGGACGCAGCGGCGCTCGCGCCTGTGCCCGAACGGCCGCGCGGCGGGGAAGCGCGCGCCATCGTTGACCTGCTGCCGGCGGTCAGCGGCACCGCCTTTCGCAAATTCGGCTTCGTGCAGAGCTCGCTCGTCACGCGCTGGGCCGAGATTGTGGGCGATCGGCTGGCGCGCGTCACCCGGCCGCAGTCGCTGCGCTTTCCGGTGGGGCAGAAGCGCGACGGCACGCTGACGCTGGCGGTGATCGGCGCGCACGGGCCGATGGTCCAGCACCTCCTCCCCGACATCATCGAGCGCGCCAACCGCTTCTTTGGCTATGCGGCGGTGGCGCGGGTAAAGATCGTGGCGGCGGCGCATATGCCCGCCAGCGCCGCGCCCCCGCGCGTCCCTGCGCCCACCATGCAGCGCCGCGCGGAGCCCGTGCCCCCCGCGCCGCGCCCCGAGCTCTCACGCATCGACGACCCCGAACTGCGAGCGGTGCTCGAAGCTTTGGGGGCGAGCCTTGCGAAACGCGCGGACGTACCTAAAATCCGCTGACAATGAGCAAGCTTTCCTCTTCCATCCTCTATGCCGCCGCGGCCGCGCTGGGTTCGAGCGCGCCGTCCGCCGCGCAGGCTCCGGCAAGCGTTCCGCGCCCGACCAGCGAGTCGGCGGTCCCCACCTATCTGCCAGGGCACCGGCTGGGACAGGCGAGCGCTCCGGTCACGCTCACCGAATATGTGAGCTACACCTGCGGCCATTGTCAGCATTTCGCGCGCGATGCGTCGCCGCTGATCAAATCGGCCTACGTCACCCCCGGGCGCGTCGCGGTGGAGGTGCAGCATGTGGTGCGCGATCCGCTCGACTTCGCGATGGTCGTCGCGGTCAACTGCGGTCCCGCAGCGGGCTTCGGTGCGCGGCACGATGCGATGATGGCGGAGGCGCCCAACCTCCTCGCCCGGGTCCGCGCGCTTCCTTCCAGCACGCTCGAAGCGTGGCAGGCGACGGCCATCGACAAGCGCTCCAAGCGAATCGCCGACGACACCGGCATCACCGCCTGGATGCGCGCGCGTGGCACCACGAACGCGGCGATCGAGGCCTGCTTCGCCGACCGCGCCTTTCAACAGCGGATCGTGGCGCTGAGCGCCGCCAGCGCCGATGCGGGGGTGGATTCGACGCCGATGTTCGCGATCAACCGCCGCTTGCTGAGCGGAGTGCACGACTGGAGCGCGCTGCGCCCCGCGCTCGAACAGGCGTTGACGCGACCCCCCGCCGGCAACCGACGCTAAGCCCCAGCTTCTTCGATCCGAAAGGTATTTCGTGAACCGCACCGCTGCCGCCATCGCCCTCGTCGCCGCTTCGCTCGCTCTCAGCGCGTGCAAGGAGGGACAGACCAGCACGACCACCGCTACGACGACGACCAGCGCGGCGAGTGGGGCGGCGTCCGGGACGGCGCCCGCCAACGCCAACGCGCTTTCCAGCCGCGTCGCGGCGACGCGCGACGGGGTGCTGATCGGCGACCCCAATGCGCGGCTGAAAATTGTCGAGTACGCCTCGCCCACCTGCCCGGCGTGCGCGGCCTTCTCGACCACCGGGCTCGAACCGCTCAAGCGCGAGTTCATCGACAACGGCAAGGCGAACCTCGAAATCCGGCCGTTCATCATCCACGGCCCCGACCCGCTGATTGCGACGATCCTCGATTGCGCGGGTCCGGAGCGGTTCCTGCCGTTGCTCGAGAATGTGTACGCCAGCCACAATGAGCTGATGACGCAGATTCAGGCCGGCGTGCCCGGGGCGCAGGCCGCCATGTCGCGCCCGCCGGCGGAGCGGATGGCGGCGGTCACCAGCGCGTTCGGGCTCGACCAGTTCTTCGCCGCGCGTGGAATCCCGGCGGAGCGGGTGCGCCAGTGCGTTAGCGATCAGGCCAAGATCGAACGTTGGGTCGAGGCGACCAACCGCAACATGACCAAGGACAACGTCCCCGGCACGCCCACCTTCCTCCTCAACGGCGAACTGTTGCAGGGCGTGGGCGACTGGGCCTCGCTGCGTGAGGCGCTCAACGCCGCCAGCTGACGCACGGGCGCGCGGACGAGGGGCGGACGGAGCCAGGCGCCGATGCGGATCGAGCGCCTGCGGCTGTCGGGCTTCAAAAGCTTTGTCGAACCCGTCGAACTGCTGATCGAGCCGGGGCTGACGGGGATCGTCGGCCCCAACGGCTGCGGCAAATCCAACCTCACCGAAGCGCTGCGCTGGGTGATGGGCGAAGGCAGCGCCAAATCGCTGCGTGGCGGCGGGATGGACGACGTCATCTTCGCGGGGACCGACCGCCGCCCCGCGCGTGACTTCGCGGAAGTGACGCTCTCCGGCGACAGTGAGGGCGCATTCATCCCCGGCAGCACCGACGTCGGCGCGCTGGAGGTCGTGCGGCGGATCGAGCGCGGGGCGGGCTCCGCCTACCGGCTCAACGGCCGCGATGTGCGCGCCAAAGACGTGGCGCTGCTGTTCGCCGACGCCGCTACCGGAGCGCACAGTCCGGCGATGGTCGGGCAGGGCCGCGTCGCCGCCATCGTCAACGCCAAGCCCAACGAACGCCGCGCGCTGCTCGAGGAAGCCGCCGGGATCGCCGGGCTGCACGTGCGCCGCCGCGAAGCCGAACTAAAACTGCGCGCCACCGCCGCCAACCTCGACCGGCTGCGGGAGGTGGCCGGCGACCTCGACCGCCGCGGGCAGAGCCTCCGGCGTCAGGCGCGCGCGGCGGAACGTTACCGCACCCTCTCCGACGCGATCCGTCAGGCGGAGGCGGTGATGCTCTACGCCCGCTGGCGCGACGCGGCGGCGGAGGCGGACGCGACGGAAGCGACCGCACGCCACGCCGAAGCGCAGGTCGCGAGCGCGCAAGCCGCCCTCGAAGCGGCGGTGACAGCGCACGGCGGCGCGAGCGTCGCCGCGGCAGAGGCACGCGATGCGCTCGCCACGATGCGCGCCGAGGAGCAGGGACATGCGCTCGCGCTCACCCGGCTGCGCGGCGAACGCGAAGCCCTGTCGCGGCAGATCGACGCGCTGACCGCCGAAGCCGGGCGCATCGCCGCCGAACGCGCAGCGGAGGATGCGCTGACGCAGGAGGCCGCTGCGGCGCTCACCCGGCTCGACACCGACATTGCAGCTGCGGAGGCTGCTTCGACCGAACGGCGCGCGCAGCTCGCACCCGCGCAGGCGGCGCTGCAAAGCGCCACCGAAGCGCAGCGCGCGGCGGAACTCGCGCTGGCGGAGGCTCGCGCGGCGGCGGCGCAGGTCGACGCCGACCAGCGCATTGCGTCCGCAGCGCTCGAAGCGGCGCGCGCCGAACTCTCGCGCGTCACCGGAGAGCGGGAGGCGTTGGCGCAGGCGCTTCAAGCGCTGCCGGACCCGGCGGATCTCGCGCAAACCGCCGAAG
>ERZ501047.4-NODE-4-length-104111-cov-7.568117_pt1 | contig 104111 bp, 96 predicted proteins | sample MGYA00510868_ERZ501047 | MGnify/ENA primary metagenome ERZ501047 (study PRJEB25958, sample SAMN03398593) | human skin metagenome | study: EMG produced TPA metagenomics assembly of the Human Skin Microbiome Metagenome (human skin metagenome) data set. | reverse complement strand
CCGGCCGCCGGCCCGACCGTGCCGTGGGAGGAGTGGGGGGCCGGCGCGCCCTCCGTGCAGCCGGCGCGTCCGGTGCAGCAGGTCCCGCTGACGGGTCCGGCAGGCCAGCCGGGGGCTCCGCAGGGGCCCGGTCAGGGGGGGTCTCCGCAGGGGGGTGCGGTCGGGATGCCGACGGGGCCCGGCCAGGCAGGTGCCCAGCAGGGGGCGGGCCGGCCTGGGGGGCCGCAGGCTGGTCCGTACACGCCGGCCGGGCAGCCGAGCGCGCCGACGGGCCCCGTGGTGACCCAGGTGCCGGGAGGATCGTCGGGCGCGGCGGCGTACGCGCAGAGCGGCACTGGGCCGGAGCCGGACGCCCCGCTGGGGGGTGTGCCGCGGCAGTCGTACGAGCAGGACGCGGGCCAGGGCTCCGGGCGGTCGCCGGCCTCGTACGCACCGGTCGCGGCGCCTCCGACGACAGAACCGGAGGACGACGGCTTCCACACCCACCTCGCGCCGGCGACGCTGACGTCTGGGATCCAGCGGTCGGCGACCGAGGGCTGGCAGCTGCGGCTCGACGACGGCCGGGTGGTCGACGTCGACGGGCTGGTGCTGATCGGGCGCAAGCCGAGCGGGCGCGAGGGGGAGCAGGCGCAGCTGGTCGAGGCCGGGCAGGGCAGCCGGATGGTCTCCAAGACTCACCTGGCGGTCGGGCTCGACCACCGCGGCGTGTACGTGATGGACCGCAACTCCACCAACGGCACGGCGATCGCCAACGCGAACGGCGAGTATGAGCCGTGCGCGCCGGGTGACCCGGTGCGGGTGCGGGAGGGGCAGGTGGTCTCGTTCGGCGACCACTACCTCGAGGTGCGGCGGCGGGCGCCCGAGCCTCGGTAGGGAGGCGTCGAGAGCGGGTCCGCGGCCCCGCCGGTGTGACGGGACGTTGCCCGACGGGCTGAGCCAGCCAGCGCCACCGCGGCGGGGATGCCGACGGACGGGGGATCCTCGCCGGGACGACCGTGGGGCCGGGACATGAGTCTGCCTGCCGTGCCTGGACGCGGTTTAGTAGGGTCTCGCTGTGCTGCTCTCCGACCGTGACATCACCGCTGCGCTGGACTCCGGGCGGGTGGTCCTGGAGCCGTCCGACCGGGCGATGGTGCAGCCGTCCAGCGTCGACGTACGGCTGGACCGGTTCTTCCGGGTCTTCGAGAACCACCGCTACCCGCACATCGACCCGTCGGTCGAGCAACCCGACCTGACGCGCGAGATCGTGTGCGGCCCCGACGAGCCGTTCATTCTCCACCCGGGTGAGTTCGTGCTGGGGGCCACGTACGAGAAGGTCACCCTCGGCGACGACATCGCCGCGCGCCTGGAGGGCAAGTCGTCGCTCGGCCGGCTGGGCCTGCTGACCCACTCCACCGCGGGCTTCGTCGACCCTGGTTTCACCGGCCACATCACCCTCGAGCTGTCGAACATGGCGACCCTGCCGATCATGCTCTGGCCCGGCATGAAGATCGGCCAGCTGTGCTTCTTCCAGCTCTCCTCGGCGGCCGAGAACCCGTACGGGAGCGCCGTCAACCTCTCGCGCTACCAGGGCCAGCGCGGCCCGACGGCGAGCCGCAGCCACCTGAACTTCCACCGCACGCGCATCGAGGAGTGACCTGCGCTGCGTGAGCCAGGACCTACCGAGCTTGCGAGGCAGTCTGAGCCCGCGGTCGTGTTGGGCTGGTTGAGCAAGGATCAGCCGAGCTTGCGAGGCGGATCCGCGTCGAAACCACGGCAGGCCGAGCGGAGCGAGGCCTGACGGAGTCAGCAGCGAAGCGCACCAGCCCCGCTCCCGTACGCGCCCTGAGCCAGCGACCAGCAGCGCTCGCCGCTACGGTCAGCACGTGAGCATCTCCCGCGACGACCTCGCCTCGCTGATCGACCACACGCTGCTGCGTACGGACGCGACGCACGCCGACGTGCTCGCGCTCGTCGAGGAGGCCGAGGATCTCGACGTGCTGGCGGTGTGCGTGTCGCCGTCGATGCTGCCGCTGCCCGACCTGCCGCGCTCGCTGCTGCTCGCGACGGTGTGCGGGTTCCCGTCGGGCAAGCACACCACCGAGATGAAGGTGGCCGAGGCGGCGGAGTCCACCCGGCTGGGCGCCGACGAGGTGGACATGGTGATCGACCTGGGCATGGTGCGTACGGGTCGGCGCCGCGAGCTCGCCCACGAGATCGCCGCGGTGCGGGCGGAGGTCCCGCTGCTGAAGGTGATCATCGAGTCGGCGGCGCTGTCCGACGACGAGATCGTGCTGGCGTGCCAGGCGGCCCTCGACGGCGGCGCGGACTTCGTGAAGACCTCCACGGGCTTCCACGCCGCGGGGGGCGCGACGGTCGAGGCGGTGCGGCTGATGCGGGCAACCGTCGGCGACGCGATCGGCGTGAAGGCGTCGGGCGGGATCAAGACGTACGAGCAGGCCGCTGCCCTGGTCGCCGCCGGTGCGAGCCGGCTCGGCATGTCTGCCTCCGCCGACGTGCTCGCCGACGCTCCGACGGACTGACCTCGCGCCGGCCCCGGCGACTGAGAACGCCCACGCCGGGGCCTTTTCCTCGCAGCACGCATCGATCCGCGCAGCCGCCATGAAGGCTGCACGGATCGATCCGGGCTGTGGGGACGAGTGCCCACGTACGCGACGAGGCAGGGGTCGGTCTGCGTAGGGTGGCGGCATGATCACCGCAGCCGACCTCCTTCATGAGGCGCACTCCCGCATCCCCGAGACCGTCGAGGGTGCGCTCGACGGTCTGTCGCCGGAACAGCTGGCGACACAGCCCGATCTCGGTCAGGGCCCGAACAACTCCATCGGCTGGCTGGTCTGGCACCTCAGCCGGCAGGAGGACGCGCAGGTCGCGCAGCTCGCCGGGTCCGACGAGGTGTGGGCCGACGGCTGGCACGAGCGGCTCAAGCTGCCGTACGCCGCTGACGCGATGGGCTACGGCATGACCGATGAGGAGGTGGCCAAGTTCCCGGCCGTCGCCGCCGACGACCTGCTCGCCTACCAGCGGGCCGTCCACGAGCGCACCGCCACCTACCTGGAGGGCCTCGCTGACGCGGAGTGGGAGAAGGTGGTCGACGAGTCGTACGACCCCCCGGTCACCCTGGCCGTCCGCCTCGTCAGCGTGGTCGACGACGCCGCGCAGCACGGTGGCCAGGCCGCGTACGTGCGGGGACTCCTCCTCGGCTGACCCGCCTGGGCGCACCGAGAAGCACCCCACCGCCTGCACCGCAGATGAGTAGGTGCGTGCGTCTCGTGAACCCCGGGGTCAGACCTGGGCGGTGCGCCCGATGGCCAGCCGGAGGCTCCAGAACCGCATCAACCCCGCCACCGCCGACGCCGCGGTCAGCACGACGAGCCCGAGGGTCTGGCCGGGCTCGTTGACGACGGCGTCGAGGGCCCCCAGCGACCCGCTCGTCAGCCCGACCCCCACTCCGAACACCGCCAGACCGATGAGGTGGTGGCCCACCGCCCCGTCGGCGCCGCGCACCCCGAACGTGAACAGCCGGTTCCCGGCCGTGCTCGCGACCGTCGTCGTCAGCATCGCCACCAGGTTGGCCGCCTGGCTGCCCATCGGCTCGCTGAGCAGCAGGTAGAGCGCGGCGTACGCCATCGTCGACACCGTGCCGACAGCGACGAACCGCGCCAGCTGGCCCATTAGGTGTCACAGCTCCCGCGCGCGGGGGGAGACTCGGCCCGTCGCCGACAGCCGGATCGTCGTGCTGGGGGCGCTGACGCGGATGGCCGTGGTGCTCATGAGGCGACTCTCCCGACCCACGCTGTATGGCTGCCCGGAGGTTCCTGTGCGCCAGGTAGGAATCAGGAGCGCCTGGTAGGTCGCCGCCCGCGTGGGGCCGTGGCGCGCGGCACCACTGTGCCGCTGAGAAGGTGAGCAGGTCGCGTACGGCGGACGCGGTCATCCCCCGCTCCGCCACCCCCGGCCGCCGCCCCGGGAGACCACCTGCGCAGACCCACCTGCACAACCGGTGCGCAGACGTGCGCTGCTCTGCCCCTGGCCGACCCGCGCCAGTATTCGCACCGGTTGTGCAGACGACCCGATGCCTGGTCGAGTGTGTCGGGCGCCCGCGGCGGGTCGAGCCGCACATCACCTGGTCCCCGAGCGCCCCATCACCATCCGCAGAGCCAGGAACCGGACCACCGTGGCCGCGGCGTTCGCGCCCGTCAGCACGGCCACCTCCACCCAGGTCGCGACCTGACCGAACGCCGCATGCAGTGCCACCAGCGACCCGCTCGTCAGCCCCAGCGCCACAGCGAACGCGAACAGCCCGGTGAGGTGGTGCTCGACGGCCCCCTCGCGGCCCCTCACGCCGAACGTGAAGACCCGGTTCGCCGCCGTGTTCCCCACCGCCGTCATCACCAGCGACACGAGGTTGGCCGCCTGCGGTCCCATGACGTGGCGCAGCAGCAGGAACAGCACGAAGTACGCCACCGTGGAGGCGACGCCGACCGCCCCGAACCGCACGACCTGGGCCAGCAGCCCCCGCGGCACCCCTGGCACCGTCGCCGGCAGCGACGGGCGGGCGAGCTCCGCACGCACGCGCGACACCGGGATCCGGCCGCTCGTCAGGCCCGTGAGCAGCCGCCACACGCCCCGCAGGTCCTCGGTGGCAGTGCTCACGATGTGCACCGTGGTACCGGGGTCGTCGGTCCAGTCGACGGGCACCTCGTGGATCCGCAGCCCGGCCCGCTGCGCCAGCACCAGCAGCTCGGTGTCGAAGAACCAGTTGGTGTCCTCGACCAGCGGCAGCAGCTGTCGCGCCGCCTCGCGCCGCAGCGCCTTGAACCCGCACTGCGCATCGGAGAACGTCACCCCGAGCGACCCGCGCAGGATGAGGTTGTAGCAGCGCGAGATCACCTCTCGCTTCGGCCCGCGCACCACCCGCGACCCGCGTGCCAGCCGCGTGCCGATCGCGACGTCGGAGTGCCCGCTCAGCAGCGGCGCGATGAGCGGCAGCAGTGCGGCCAGGTCTGTCGACAGGTCGACATCCATGTACGCCACCACGTCAGCCTCGCTGGTCAGCCACACCTCCTTCAGTGCGCGCCCGCGGCCCTTCGCGTCCAGGTGCACGACCCGTACACCCGGCACCTGACGCGCCAGCCGCGCCGCGATCGCGTACGTCTCGTCGGTCGACGCGTTGTCGGCGATCGTGACCCGCCAGCGGTACGGGAGGGACGACTCGAGGTAGGCCGTCAGGGTGCGCACGGCCCGCTCCAGGTCGACTGCCTCGTTGTACACGGGGACGACGATCTGGACGGTGGCCTGCCATACGTCGCTGGCCGGCACTGTGGCCCGCTCCATCGTGGTCACGGGGATCACCGCCCGCTCGTCAGGTCGTACACGGTGGCCCCGCCCACGGTCGTGGCCGTGTAGGTGCTGGCGACCCAGCTCTCGATCTCCGACGCGGCGCGGCTGCCACCGGTCTGGCCGCCACCCGTGCCGCCCATGCCGGCCGGTCCGCCCCCGACGGGAGAGAACGACGGGACGCTGGTGCCGGCGATGTAGTAGTGGATTCGACCCGCGGCGACGTCTGCCTGGAACTCCGCCAGCGTGGGCGCCGGGTCAGACCCGTTGAAGCCTCCGATCGCCATGACCGCGGTCTCGCTGGCGAGCTGGTAGCTGGCGGCGTTCTGGGCACCGGTGGTGGCGGCGGTCCAGGTGTACGCAGCCGCGTCCTGCTGCAGCAGGGCGACCAGCTCCGCCGACGCCTTCGCGCCGTTGAGGAGACCGCCGCCCGCCCCACGCTGCCCGGTCTGGCCGGCAGGCGTGGGCCCCGTCTCCGCCTGGCCCTGCGCGCCGCGACCGTCGATGCGCCCGTCCCCAGGCACCTGACCGGGCTGACCCTGCTGCCCGGGCATCCCACGGCCACCGGCACTGCCGGGCCCACCCGACGTCGCCACCAGGCCCGTACGTGCCGGCCCCGCCGTCACGATCGACCCGGTGTGCGCGGTGGCCGCGGTGTTGAGGGAGTACGCCCCGGGGCCGGCGAGCGACGCGACGACCGCGAGGCCCACGACGAGCGAACGCAGCGCGTCGGGGAGCCGGCTGCCGAGCAGGAACGCGACGGCGGCCAGCAGCAGGACGGCCGCGGCCGCGACCGAGACCATCAGGTACACGCCGCCGGCGACGCTGGCCAGCGCGACTCCCCAGGCGCAGGTCGCCAGCGCGGCGACGGCAAGCCCGAGCCGGCCCACGAACGTGTCCCGTCGCGACCACGCCACCGCACCGCCGAGCGCGAAGGCACCCGCGATCGCGGGAGACAGCGCCACCGTGTAGTAGTCGTGGTAGATGCCGGCCATGAGGCTGAACACCAAACCGTTGACCACGAGCCAGCTGGTGAAGAGCACGAGCGCGCCGGCCGTACGGGTCGCTGCCGACCCCTCACCGGAGCGGAGCGTGGTCGCCCAGGCCCTCCGGCCCAGCAGGAGCAGACCCGCCACGGCCAGCACCAGCGCGGCAGGGATCAGCCACGAGACCATCTCGCCCGACACCGTCGTGAACATGCGGCTGATGCCGGTGGTGCCCCAGCGGCCGCCCGTGCCGCCCCCGCCAGCGACTGAGCCGGTCTCGTTGCCGTTGAGCCGGCCGAGGCCGTTGTAGCCGAACGTCAGCTCCAGGACAGAGTTGGTCTGGGAGCCACCGACGTACGGGCGGGCCGACGCCGGCATCAGCTCCACGATCGCGATCCACCAGCCGAACGCGACCACCATCGCCGCGAAGGCGGCCAGCAGGTCGACCACCTTCTTCCTCCAGGAGGCGGGGGCTGCGACCGCGTACGCGAGGACCAGCGACGGCAGGATCACGAACGCCTGCAGCATCTTCGCCAGGAAGCCCAGGCCGACGATCGCGCCGGCGCCGACGAGCTTCCAGCGGGAGGCGGTCTCGGCGGCCCGCAGCGTCATCGCGGAGGCGGCCACGTAGCAGAGCACCATCAACGCGTCGGGGTTGTTGAAGCGGAACATCAGCGTCGCCGACGGCGTGAGCGCGAAGGCCAGGGCCGCCACGATGCCGGCCCAGTGGGCGCGGGCCGGGGACGGTGCCCCCGCGTAGCGGCTGGCCGGGCCCGAGAGCGTACGGCGCACGGTGATGTACAGGATCGCGGCCGTCGCGACCCCCATCAGTGCTTGTGGGAGAAGGATGCTCCAGGAGCTGAGGCCGAAGAGGCGTACGGACAGGGCCATGATCCAGAGCGCGCCAGGGGTCTTGTCGACGGTGATGGCGTTGCCCGGGTCGAGCGACCCGAAGAAGAACGCCTTCCACGACATCGATCCGGCCTGCGCAGCGGCGGAGTAGAAGGAGTTCGCGTACCCCGACGCCGACAGGCCGACGGTGTAGAGGGCTAGGACCACGACCAGGGTGGCGCCCAGGGAGGCGGCGACCGTGGCGCGGCTGATCGAGTGCGCGTCGCGCGCTGAGCTGAGTGCGGTGGCGCCCGGGGCGCTCAAGGTTGAGGTGGTCACGAGAAGAACCGTCGCGGCCCCGGCTGTCGCGCTGCTCGGGTGACTCTGTGCGTCAGGTGTGAGACCTGACGCACGTCCCGCGGCCGGCGAGGGCACTACGTGCAGCGCGAGAACGCCTGACGCTCAGTCCTGGACGGCGCGCCGCAGCCTGACCTCGAACCGCGTACGCCCTGGCACCGACTCCACCGAGACCGACCCGCCGTGCGCCTGCACGACGGCGGCCACGATCGAGAGCCCGAGCCCGGTGGACTGGCCCTGCTTGCGTACGCGCGACGCGTCGGCCCGGACGAAGCGCTCGAAGACCTTCGGCAGCAGCTCGGCGGGGATGCCGGGCCCGGTGTCGGTGACGGACGCGACGACCTCGTCGCCCTCGACCCGTACGCCTGCGGTCACCAGCGTGCCCGGCGGCGTGTGGGTGCGCGCGTTGGCGAGGAGGTTCGCCACCACCTGGTGGAGACGGAACCGGTCACCGACGACGGCCACCGGCTCCTCGGGCAGGTCGACCTCCCACTCGTGGTCGGGCCCTGCCACCTGCGCGTCGGCGGTGGCGTTCATCACAACCTCCGTCAGGTCGACCTTGCTGAGCGACAGGTCCGGGCCGTTGTCGAGGCGGGCGAGCAGCAGCATGTCCTCGACGAGGCGGCTCATGCGCTCCGACTCGGACTCGATGCGGCTCATGGCGAACTGCGTGTCCGCCGGGAGATCGGACCGCCCGCGCCGGGTCAGCTCGGCGTAGCCACGGATCGCCGCGAGCGGGTTGCGCAGCTCGTGCGACGCGTCGGCGACGAACTGGCGCACCTTGGTCTCGCTCGCCTGCCGGGCGGCCAGTGCCTGCTCGACGTTGCCGAGCATGGTGTTGAGCGCCAGGGCCACGCGCCCGACCTCGTTCTGCCCGTCGACCGCGTGCGACCCGACGCGCAGCGCGAGGTCGACCTCGCCCCGGTCGAGGCGGCGACGCGAGACCTCGGCCGCGACGCCGGCGACGTCGCGAAGGGGGCGGAGCGCGCGCGTCACCACGAGCCGGGTGACGAGGATGGCGACGCCGATGGCGAGCAGGGCGAGCACCACCTCGATCCACATCATCGTCTTCACCGTGCGGCGGACGTCGTCGAGCGGGAGCGCCACCACGTACATCGCGCCATTCTTCCCCGTGAAGCTCGCCACCCGGTAGGAGCCGAGCCCCGGCACCTCCAGGCTCTTCGGCTCCGGCCGGGCGTAGATGAGGCAGTACTCCATGGCCTCGGCCGTGACCGGCACCCGGCCGTCGCGCGTCAGGTACGTGGCCCGTGACTGCTGCCCCTCGCGGGCGATGACGAACGACCCGACGGGCATGCCGGGCAGGCGCCCGCCGCGCGGGCCCTCGTCCTCCAGCGGCGCCTGGGAGACCCGCACCAGCAGGTCGCGCAGCTGGGCGTCGGTCCGCCCGTACGCGACCTGCCGCACCGCGGTCAACGACACCATCGACACCAGCAGCGCGGTGGCGGCCACGATGGCGGCGACCTGCAGCACCAGGCGTCGCCCGAGGGTGCCTCTGCCGATCGGGCTGGGGGGTCGCTCGACGGCGGCGACAGTCATTCCGCGGCCGGCCTCAGCACGTACCCTGCGCCGCGCAGGGTGTGGATCATGGGCGCCCGGCCAGCATCGATCTTCTTGCGCAGGTAGGAGATGTAGAGCTCCACGACGTTGGCCTGGCCTCCGAAGTCGTAGTTCCAGACCCGGTCCAGGATCTGTGCCTTGCTGAGCACCCGGCGCGGGTTGCGCATCAGGTAGCGCAGCAGCTCGAACTCGGTGGCCGTGAGCGAGATGTCCTCACCGCCCCGGGTCACCTCGTGCGAGTCCTCGTCGAGCGTCAGGTCACCGACGACCAGCATCGCCTCGGAGCGTACGACGGTGGCGCCCGTGCGACGCAGCAGGCCGCGCATCCGGGCGATCACCTCCTCCAGCGAGAACGGCTTGGTGACGTAGTCGTCGCCACCGGCGGTGAGCCCCCCGATCCGGTCCTCCACCGCGTCCTTGGCGGTCAGGAACAGCACCGGCACGTCGGGCAGGTCCGTGCGTACGCGCCGCATCACCTCGAGCCCGTCGAAGTCGGGCAGCATCATGTCGAGCACCAGGGCGTCAGGGCGGGTCTCCCGGGCCACCTTGACCGCCTCGGTGCCGGACGCGGCGGTCGACACCGCCCACCCCTCGTACCGCATCGCCATCGCGAGCAGCTCGGTGAGGCTGCTCTCGTCGTCGACGGTGAGCACCCGGATCGGGCTGCCGTCAGGCCGCGTGAGCCCCTCGTGCGTGTCTGGTCTGGCCATGTCCCGATCCTCCCAGCCCTGGCGAGTCCCCAGCCATGAGCCACCTGTGCGTTCTCTGTGAAGCTCAGGGGCTGAGGTGGTCGTGCGCGGTCACGGGGAACCGGTGCCACTCCTGAGGCGGGTTCAGCTCGATGGGCAGCACGGCGGTGACCAGCCCGGCGGAGGCGGCCGACGACCGCCGGGTCAGCAGGGTCTCGTACACGAGACCGGACGACGGCACGGGCGGCATCGAGGGAGCGACGCGCTGGTGCGCCCATGCGGTGATGGTGAGCACCTCGGCGTCGGTCAGGAGCTCCCGGGGGATCGCGAGGAGCATGGCGCGGGCCCGCAGCGTGAGCAGGAGGAAGCCACCGCGCAGCCGTACCTGCTCGACGGCGGCGGCCCGGGGATCGAGCGACCGGCCGGAGAGCCCGTACGTGATCGTGAGGACGACGGCGATCGCCTGGCCCAGGAGGCCTGCGGGCCCCGTCAGCTGCGCGTCGGCGAGCACGCGGCCCCCGGCGCTTCACCAGCGCGGCGTCGACGGCCAGGGTGCGCTGCGACGCGGGCCCTCGGGGGCGGTGGAGCGATGGAGGGAAGGCCCACGACCGGCAGCGTGCGCGGGGGTGGGCCAAGGTCTCCCCGCGGTTCAGGCGGGGTCGTGGTCCCGGATGACTCGCCCGCTCGCGTCGCGCTCCCGCCGGGGGTTGCGGAACAGGTTGTCGACCCCTGCCCGTCCGGCCCCGAAGACGACGAACATCAGCGACAGGGCAGCGAGGATCGCGTTGTACTCGTACCCGTTGTTGTGCACGTTGAAGCCGTTGCGCCACTGCACCCAGAGCACGATCATCAGGAACTGCGCGAAGAAGACGGCGGCCACGGCGGGGGTGAGCACGCCGAAGATCATGAGGATGCCGCCGACCACCTCCAGCACCACCGACCCCCAGGCGAACAGCTGGGGCTCCGGCAGGCCGTACTGGGTCAGGTAGTCGGCCTGCGCCTGGATGCCGCCCTGCCAGCGGTTCCACCCGTGGTAGACCATGACCGCACCGAAGATGACCCGGGCGATGAGCAGGCCGATGTCCTGCAGGACCCTCACGAAACTCTGCACTGGTGTCCTCCTCCGTCGAGCGCTCACGGTAGCGGCTGCGTCCCCTGATCCCCGGGAGGCGCCCGGCCCGCGCCCTGATCCGTGCACGTCGCGGCCAGGTGGTCGGCACAACCGGTGCGCATCCGTGCGCAGGTGGCCCGTGGGGCGAGGTGCGCACCTGTGCGCACCGGTTGTGCAGACGAGATCAGCGGTAGCGAGGCGGGTTAGCGCCCAGGCGCGGCCCCGACATGGGGTCACCAGCCCTGGGCACATCCATCGAGCCTGGGTGCCCCCTGAGCCGTACCCACCGTCGACGACCGCCGACGATGCCCCAACCCGACGGCTCAGGGGGAGACGTCACCAGCCCTGCAGCACGACCGTCCCGGCCAGGTCTCCGGCCTCGACGAGCCGGTGGCCCTCGGTGAGCGACTCGACCGAGATGGGCCCGAGCTCGTGGGCGATGACCGGTCGTACGCGCCCGTCGTCGACGAGGTGGAGACGCTGGTTCGTGCCCGGCCGGTTGATGGCCCCGGCGTAGTAGACCTCGTCACCGGGCTGGAACAGGGAGACCTCGTCGCCGACCGCGGTGACCGTGCCGGCGGCGTCGAAGCCGAGGACCCGCAGGCCGTCGGGCTCCGAGCCGGCGCGCAGCTTCACGTCGACGGGGTTGACCGAGACAGCCGCGACCTCGACCAGGAGGTCGTGGGGGCCGGGCTCGGCGACGGTGATCTCCTCCTGCACGAGGCAGTCCGGCGCGGTGACGGGGTGGCAGGTGCGGTACCCGATGGCTGTGGTGGTCGTCATGGCTCCACCGTGACCCAGGAGGTGTGGTTTCCCGCAAGGGCCATTGCTTTCTGACAGATACCATGATGTCCGTGACGACCACAGATGAGCGCCGCGGCGATGCGTACGCCGCACTGTGCCCCTGCCGCGACATGCTCGACCTGCTGTCGCAGCGCTGGGCCGCCCTGGCCATCGGAGCCATGGAGGCCGGACCGCAGCGGTTCGGCCAGCTGCGTGCGCGGCTGGAGGGCGTCAGCCCGAAGGTGCTGACCCAGACGCTCCGCCGCCTGGAGGACCGCGACCTGGTGACCAGGACGGTGTACGCCGAGGTGCCGGCTCGCGTCGACTACGCGCTCACCGACCTCGGCCGGAGCGCCGCCGAGCCGCTGCGCGCCCTCCGCGAATGGGTGGAGACGCACACGCCTCCGGGTGAGGACCCCGCGACACAGGCCTGCCCCTGACGCATCAGGCGAAGGGCGCGGATGGCGCCCGGAAGCCGTACGCGTCTGAGGCCAGCTCCTGATCCGCGTCCGCACAGCCCGGATCGATCCGAGCAGCGTGCATGGAGGCTGCGGGGGTGGATTCGGGCTGTGGGGATGGGGAGATGGGGGTGCAGGGCCCCGGGAAGGTGGCATGTGCGCCTGCGCCGACCGCGTCGCCCGTACGCGCCCCCACCACCGGCGTCCGCGCAACCCGGATCGATCCGAGCAGCGCGCGTGGAGGCTGCGGGGATCGATTCGGGCTGTGGGGATGCGAGAAGAGGGGCTGGAAGGGCAGGCGGCGCGGGAGACGACGGTCGGCGAAGCCGCGCGTACGGCTGCGGGCGCCTGCTCAGTCTCGCGCGCTCAGTCTCTGCTGCCCGCTCGGTCGCCTCCGGCCGCGAGCCGGAACACCGGCCCCTCACGGCAGATCAGCGGGGACTCCGCGGTCGGCGTGCGCTCGCCGGTGGCGCAGCCGTGGCAGTAACCCAGGCCGCAGGCCATGTGGGCCTCCAGCGACACCTGTACATCGGCGCCCCACACGGCACCGAGGTCCTCCGAGAGCCGCGTCAGACGCTCCGAGCCGCAGACGAAGACCTGCTCGGGCGGGGCGTCCGCGTACGCCTCCAGGAGGAGCTCACGCACCGCCGCCGGGTCCGACGAGCCGTCGCTGTCGACGACCTGCAGCCGGCGCTGCACCCCGACCCGCTGGTATTCGGCGTCGGCCACCAGCGCGTGGGCCGTCCGTGCCGAGTCGAGCGCGGTGACCTGCACCCCGGCGCGTACGGCGTCGGCGGCCACCGTGGTCAGCGAGCAGGTGCCGATGCCGCGGCCCACCAGCAGCAGCCGCCGGGTCTCGGCCCGCAGCTCGAAGCCCCGTCCGAGCGGCCCGACCACGGTGATGGTGCCCCCGGCGGCCCGCCGGCTCAGCGCCCGGGTGCCGTCGCCCACGACCCCGTACAGGACCTCCAACGTGCCTGCCGCCGGGTCGACCGAGTAGATCGCCATCGGCCGCGGCAGCACGGGCCCGGTCTCGCCCGGGCCGGGGACGGTGATCATGACGAACTGGCCCGCGCGGGCCGTGCGCGCGATCTCGGGGGAGCGCACCTGCAGCTGCCAGTAGCGGTCGGCGACGTGGCGGTTGACCACCACGACCGCGTGGTCGAGCCGGGGAGAAGGCCCGTCGGCCCACGGCGGCATCACGACCAGGCGCTCGGCCAGGTCGGCCGAACCGCCGCTCACGAGGCGCTCCGGCGGGCGAGGTCGGCGTCGAGGGCCAGCAGCGATCGCAGCAGCACCTCGGTGCCGACCGCGATCTGGGCCGACGAGGTCCACTCCTGCGGCACGTGGCTGAGCCCGCCGCGGCTGGGCACGAAGATCATGCCCACCGGCACCACCCGGCCGATCATCTGCGAGTCGTGGGAGGCGCCGGAGTACATCACCCGGTAGGGCAGGCCCATCTCCGTGCACACCGCCGCGGTGGTCTCCCGCACCCAGGCGGGGATCACGGCGGGGGAGGCGTCGCTGAGCAGCCGGACACCCAGCTCGATCCCGCGACGGGCGCAGATCTGGCGCGTGCGGCGTACGAGCTCGTTGGCCGTGTCGCGCTGCCGGCGCGAGTCGATGTCGCGCACGTCGACCCAGGCGGTCACCGTGCCCGGGATGGTCGTGATGCTCCCGGGCGCCACCTCCAGCTTGCCGATGGTGACCCGGGTGCCGCGGTGCTGGGCGTCGTTGGCGAGCCGCTCGGCCGTCAGCACCACCTCGCTGGCCGCCGCGAGGGCGTCGTGACGCAGCGCCATCGGCGTGCTGCCGGTGTGGGAGGCGACGCCGGAGAACGACAGCTGGAAGCGCGTGCTGCCGCTGATGAGGTCGACGAGGCCGATCGGTAGCTGGTGGTGCTCCAGCACCTGGCCCTGCTCGATGTGCAGCTCCAGCCAGGCGCCCCACTCGGCCGCGTCCCAGGCCGCCTCGCCGACCCGTGACGGGTCCATGCCCAGCTCGGTCATCGCCTGCGCGATGCTGATGCCGTCGGCGTCGGTCATCTGCGCCAGCGCCTCGGGCGTCCAGTCGCCCGCGGCCGCCTTGCTGCCCACGCACGCCTGCCCGAAGCGGGCACCCTCCTCGCACGCGAACGCGACGAAGCGCATCGGGTGCTCGTGGGCGACGTCGTTCTCTACCAGCAGGCGGGCGACCTCCATGGCCGCGACCACGCCCACGATGCCGTCAAACCGACCGCCCTGGGGCACCGAGTCCAGGTGCGATCCGGTGCCGATGGCGGGGGCGCCCTCGGTGCGGCCGGGCCGCTCGGCGTACGTGTTGCCGATGCTGTCGGTCCACACCCGCAGCCCGAGGCCGGTCATGTGGTCGGCGAAGACCTGGTGCGCCTCGCGCTCCAGCGGCGTGAACGCGAGCCGGCTCACGCCCTGATCGCCAGAGGTGGTGCTGATCTGGGCGATCTGCTCCAGGAGCGCGTGCACCCGGTCAGGGTCGATGCGCAGCTCCTCGACCGCGGCGGTCTGCGTCACGCTCACGCCTCCACGAGGGCGCGTACGGGGAGGTCGCCGGCACCGTCGCGTACGGCGGTGGAGCCCTGGCAGACGGTGACGCCGACCACCTCGCCACCCCGGGCGGCGACCACGGCACGTACGGCGAGGAGGTGGTGCTTGTTGCGCAGCAGCGAGGCGACCACGACCACGCGGTCACCGGCGTTCACCTCGCCCTCGAGCTCGGCCACACCCTGGGCGTCGAGGCCCTGCACCAGGCGGGCGCCGAGCTCGCGCGCCACGACGTGGGCGAGGGCCAGGTCGTCGTCGTCCCAGTAGCAGACGACGTCGGCGTCGAGCGACTCGGCGAGCGCGCGCCCCAGCGTCTCGGTGGCCTCCGGGCTCGGCAGCGGCGAGTAGGAGGCGTCGGTCGACCCGGCCAGGCCGCTGGCGGCGAGTGCTTCCTCGATGGTCATGGCAGCTCCTTCGTGGGTCAGACGTCCAGCTCGCTCAGGGTGAAGAGCGGCGCGTAGTGGTGGCCTGCGGACTCGAGCGCCGTACGGCCTCCGGCCTCACGGTCGATCACGGCGATCACCCCGGTCACCGTCGCGCCCAGCTCGGTCAGGCGGGCGATCGAGGTGAGGGCCTGGTTGCCGAGGCTGACGACGTCCTCCACGAGGACCACCCGCTCCCCGGCGTGCAGCTCGCCCCTGACCGGCGGTGCCCCGGCCTCGGCGGAGCGGCGGATGATGACGAACGAGAGCCCCGTCGCCAGCGACACCGCTGCCGCCAGGGCGACGCCGCCGCCCTCGGTGGCCGCGAGCCGCTCCACGTCGGGCGAGACCTGCTCGGCGAGCATGTCGGCCACCCGGCGCAGGATGGTCGGCTTGGTCTCGAACAGGTACTTGTCGAAGTAGAAGCTGGTGCGCTCCCCGCTCGACAGCGTGAAGTCGCCCCGCAGGTAGGAGGCGGCCACAAGGTCGGAGGCCACCTCGCCCCGCAGCCGGTCGCGGGAGGCCGCGTCAGCCCGTACGTCGAACTCGACCAGGTCGCTCATCACTCGAGCTCCGCGCCCTTGCGCTCGCGGATGAGGAACACCGTGACGATGACGTCCAGCAGGTAGATCGAGGCGAGCAGCGCGATCGCGAACCCGAAACCGCGGCTGGCCGCCAGCGCGCCCACGACGATCGGGCCCAGGCCGCCGATGCCGCGGCCGACGTTGAAGAGCACGTTCTGCGCGGTGGCGCGGGCCTCGGTCGGGTAGAGCTCGGCCATCAGGGCGCCATACCCGCCGAGCATGCCGTTGACGAACGCACCCATCACGGCGCCGCCGATCAGCAGGGTGGAGGGGTTGTCGAGCTGGCTGTAGGCGAGCACGGAGGCGAAGGCGCCGACCTGGAAGATCAGCAGGCTGGGCTTGCGGCCGATGTGGTCGGCCAGGATGCCGAACAGCATGATGCCGACCGCCATGCCGAGCACGGTGACGATGGTCCAGACCACCGACTTCGTGAGGCTGAACCCGAACCGGTTGGACAGGTAGCTCGGCAGCCAGATCATGACGCCGTAGTAGCCGAAGTTCTGCACCGAGGTGAGCACGATCATGGCGATCGACGACTTGATGTTCTCCGCGCCGCGGAACAGCTGGCCGATCTGGAAGGTCTTCTTGGCGGTCGCCTGGCGCTCCACGAACATCGCGGGCTCCTCGACGCCGTGGCGCACCAGCGCGGCGGCCACGGCGGGGATGGCGCCCAGCATGAACAGGCCTCGCCAACCGATGGCGGGGGTGCTGAGGGCCCACAGACCGACCAGGTTGGCGAGCAGCACGCCCGACTGCCAGCCCAGGCCGACCAGCGAGGTGGCACGGGCGCGGAGACGCGCGGGCCACGCCTCGGCGGCCAGAGTCATGCCGACGCCGAACTCGGCGCCCAGGCCGATGCCGGCGATGAACCGGGCGGTCGCCAGCAGGCCGTAGTTCGGTGCCAGGCCGCTGAGGAACGTGAAGACGGCGAACAGCACGATCGAGTACGTCAGCACGCGGACCCGGCCGATCCGGTCGCTGAGGATGCCTCCGATGACGCCACCGATCACGGCGCCCCACAAGGTGATGGTCGCCAGGGACCCGGCCTGCGTCGGCGTCAGGTGAAGGGCGGCGGTGATGGCCCCCAGTGCCACCGAGAGGATCAGGAAGTCGAAACCGTCCATGGCATAGCCGACGACCGAGGCGGTCAGGGCCTTCCAGGCGTATTTGTCGGGCCTGTCCGAACGTACGACCTCGGTCACCGTGGGCGTGGTCTCACTCATGCCGTCCTCCTGACGTGCGTGTGTCGGTGCCGCCGCCCGTGTCGGGCTGCGGCGGGGTCGGCACCGTGAGGGTGCCCACGAGGCTCGCGACGCTGTCGACGCCCAGCGACTCAAGCAGCGGTGGCAGGTCGTCGACGACGCGGATCATGGCGTCGGGGCGGGTGAAGGTGGCCGTGCCCACCTGCACCGCGCTGGCGCCCGCCATGAGGAACTCCGCGGCGTCCGCCGCCGTCGCGATGCCGCCGCACCCGATCACCGGGATGCTGACGGCGTGTGCAGCCTGCCAGACGAGGCGCAGCGCGATGGGCTTGATGGCTGGGCCCGAGACGCCGCCGGTGGTGTTGCCGAGCACCGGGCGGCGACGGCGGAGGTCGACGGCTAGCCCCACGAACGTGTTGGCGACCGTGATCCCGGCGGCTCCGGCGTCTTCGGCGGCGCGGGCGATGTCGTCGATGCGGGCGACGTTGGGCGTCAGCTTCACGAGCACCGGCTTGTCGGTGCGGGCGACCACCAGCGAGGTCACCTCGTGGACCGAGCGGGGGTCGGCACCGATCTCCAGCCCGCCGTGCTCCAGGTTGGGACAGGAGACGTTGACCTCCAGCGCGTCGTACGCACTGTCGCCGAGCTCGTCCACCACCGTGCCGTACTCGGAGACCGCCAGACCGCCGACGCTGACGACCACCGGCACCCCGCTCGCGGTGTAGCCGGGGAGGATCTTCTCCACGAAGTACGCGGTGCCGTGGCTGGGGATGCCGACGGCGTTGATCATCCCGTACGGCGTCTCGGTGAGCCGGTGGCTGGGGTTGCCCGACCGCAGCCGGGCGAAGACGGTCTTGGTGACGACGGCGCCCAGGCGGTCGAGCGGGATCATCGGCGCGAGCTCGGGGCCGAAGCATCCGGACGCGGGCATCACCGGATTGGCCAGGCGCAGGTCGCCGATGGCCACGCCGAGATTCACACCCATCACTTCCGCCTCACGAAAGTAGGTACCGAGAGATGGAATCCTGGCAGCGCCGTGCGCGGTCGTCAAGACCTCGCGGGTGCCGGGCCGCCCAGCTCGCGGGAGATCGCGGTGGTCGCCGCGACCAGGTCCGGTGCCCAGGCCGTCTCGGCGCCCTCGTGACGGTCCCACGGGGCGGCGACGGTGAGGCTCGCCTCCACCTCGCCGGCGGCGTTGCGGATCGGAGCGCTGACGGCCAGCACGTTCGGGTCCAGCTCCTCGCGGCAGACGTCGTAGCCGTCGCGGCGGACGTCGTCGAGGTGCCGAGCGACAGCAGCCGGCGTGGTCGGGGTGGTCGCCGTGTACGCCTCCGGCGGCCCCTCCCCGAGCAGGGCGGCCACCTCGTCCGGGGAGCGGTCGACCAGGAGCACGCGTGCCGAGGCCGCCGCGTGGAAGGGCATCGACTGGCCCACCGCCACGAACAGCCGCAACGCGCGGGTGCCCTCGACCATGGCGACGCAGATCGCCCGCCGGCCGACGAGGCGGGTGAGGAACACGGTCTCGCCGGTGGTTGCCGACAGCTCCCGCATGAAGGGCCGCGCCACGTCTTCCAGCTGCCGCCTGCCCCGGGCCAGGGCCAGGGCGGCCGGGCCGAGCACGAACTGCCGCTCGTCGGTGCGGACGACGAACTCCTCCTCGGTCAGCGTGGCCAGCAGACGGTGCATCGAGGGCAGCGGGACGTCGAGGGAGGTGGCGAGCTCCTGCATGGTCAGGCCGGGCGAGTCGCCGAGGATACGCAGCACAGCAAGCGTGCGCTTGACGAGCTGCATGCCACCTCCTGGAACCGACTTCCGTACGGCGAACCCTGCCGTCGTGACCGCTCCTGGTCAAGCGAGTCACCTGCCCGGGCGGCGCTGGTCGGCGCCCACGTCCTGGACCGGCGCGGGCAGGCGGGGCCTCGGCACCGTAACCTCGTCGGAACCGATCACGGAGGATGAAGATGTCGCCAGATGACCGGCAGTCGCAGCGCACGCGGGCAGCGCGTGCAGGGCTGAGCTGGGACGAGCAGCACAGCTCGGTGGTCCCACCCCTCTACCTGTCGACCACCTTCCGGTTCTCCGGGTTCGGCCAGCCACCGCGGTACGAGTACAGCCGCACCAGCAACCCCACCCGCAACCTGGTCGCCGAGACCCTCGCCGAGCTGGAGAGCGGGGCCGGCGGCGAGATCACCGCGTCGGGGATGGCCGCGGCGACCACGGTGCTGCACGCTTTCGCGACGCAGGGGTCGGTGGTGGCGATCCCGGTGGATGCGTACGGCGGCACCTGGCGCCTGTTCAACGCCATGGCCGAGCGGGGCATGATCGAGCTGGTCCTCGCGGACTTCGCCGACCCGGCGTCGCTGACCTCGCTGTGGGAGCGCCGCCCGTCGCTGGTGTGGCTGGAGACGCCCTCCAACCCGCTGCTGCGCATCACCGACATCGCGGCCGTCGCCGAGGCCGCCCATGCGGCCGGCGCCGTGGTCGCGGTCGACAACACCTTCCTCTCCCCGGCGCTGCAGCGGCCGATCGAGCAGGGCGCCGACGTGGTCGTGCACTCCACGACGAAGTACCTCAACGGGCACTCCGACGTCGTGGGCGGCGTGGTCGTCGGGGCCACCGACGAGCTGGTCACCACGCTGCGCTGGTGGGCCAACTGCCTCGGCACCCCCGGGTCGCCGTTCGACGCCTACCAGACGCTGCGCGGCGTACGGACCCTCGGCGTCCGCATGCGCGCCCACAACGACAACGCGCAGGCCCTGGCCGAGCTGCTGGCGCAGCACCCCGCCGTGAGGGCGGTGCACTACCCAGGCTTGAGCGACCACCCCGGCCATGACCTGGCCCGCCGCCAGCAGGACGGGTTTGGCGGCATGCTGTCGTTCGAGCTCGCGGACCTCGCGGCCGTCAAGCAGTGCCTCGAGAGCCTCACCTGCTTCACCATCGCGGAGTCGCTCGGCGGCGTCGAGAGCCTCGTCTGCCACCCCGCGACGATGACCCACGCCGCGATGCCGCCGGTGGTGCAGCAGGCCGCGGGCATCACTGAGGGCCTGCTCCGCATCTCCGTCGGCATCGAGGACACCGACGACCTGCTGAGGGATCTGAGAGCAGGTCTCGATGCGGCCGAAGGCCGGGCGCCACACTCCGCGGCGCGCAACTGACCCTTCTGGACTGTCAGTGGCCGTCTCTAGGGTCGCCGCGACGGACCCACTCGAAGGAGATCGCATGTCCATGCAGCTCATTCCTTACCTCACCTTCCCGGGCAACGCGGAGGAGGCGATGCGGTTCTACGCCGACGTGCTCGGCGGCGAGGTGAGCATCACCACGTTCAAGGAGTTCGGCATGGGACATGCCGGGCGTCAGGCAACAACGTGCAGATCAGCCTGTCGGGCGACGACGCCGACGCGCTGCGTGGGATGTGGGACCGGCTGAGCGACGGCGGCCAGGTGCAGATGCCGCTGGAGAAGCAGGTGTGGGGGCGCTGTGTACGGGCTGCTGACCGACAGGTTCGGCATCAGCTGGCATCAACATCCCCGGGTCCGCCACCGAGGGCTGACCAGCCGCCGGAGGTCTAGGGCGCCTCTGGCAGGCTGGGGGGTGTGAGCGCGACGCGTCGGGTGGCCCTGGGAGCGGCGGTCCTGGCGACCGTTCCGGCGGCGGGCATGGTGGTCCTGTACGCGGCCCCGTCGCTGCAGCTGAAGCACCGGCTGCTCGCGATGGCCGCGTCGTTCATCCCGTTCGCGCTCCCGCTCTGGGCGATCAGTCTGCTGCTCGTCCTGCTCGGCGGCCGCGGCAAGGGCCGGCTCTGGGCGATTCCGGTCGGTGTCGGCCTGATCGCGCAGACGGTCTGGGCGCTGCCGTACGCACCGCACGACCCGCCCGAGGCGACCGGGACCCCGCTCCGGGTGCTGGCGATCAACGTGCAGTTCGGGCGTGGCGACGCCGACCAGCTGGCGGCCGAGATCCAGAGGACCGCGCCCGATGTGCTCGTCATCACCGAGGCCACTGACGCGTTCCTCGCCCGCGCGAGTGCCGCTGTGGCGTCGTACCCGTACCGCGCGGGCTCCCCTGCCGGGTCCGACTGGTCGGCCGCCGGCACCGTGGTGTTCAGCAAGACCCCCGTGTCACAGCTCGAGAAGCTGCCGACCCAGTTCGACGGGCTTGTGGTGCGGGTCGCACGGCCGGGCGTCGCGGTCACGCTGATCGCCGCCCACCCTGTGAACCCGGTGTTCGGGACGGCCAGCTGGCGCGATGACGCCGAGGTGCTCCGAGACGCCGCGCAGCGCTACCGCGACCAGCCCCTGGTGCTCGCCGGCGACCTGAACGCCACGCTGGAGCACTACACGCTACGCCGCATGCTGAGCGCCGGTCTGACGGATGCCGCCGACCAGTCCGGCGCGGGCTGGTTGCCGACGTTCTCCACCGAGACCAGCCCCGTGCCGCCGTTGATCGCCATCGATCACGTGCTCGTCGGGTCTCGCGTCACCGCGGTGGGTGTGACCGCGTTCCGGCTCTCGGGGTCTGACCACCTGGGCCTCGTGGCCGACCTGCGAGTGCGCTGAACGCCACCTGCCGAACCTCGTGGCCCGGCCGGCCCGGACGTGCTTGCATGTCCCTGTGACCACACCAGAGCCCTCGTCCAAGGTCGTCAGCGCGAGCCGTGAGATCGACGCCCCGGCCGACCGCATCTTCGAGCTCATCGCCGACCCCAGCCAGCAGCCGCGGTGGGACGGCAACGGCAACCTGCAAGAGGCGGCGGCCGACCAGCGCGTACGCGCCGTGGGCGACGTCTTCGTGATGACGCTGACCAAGGACGGTGCCCAGCGTCAGAACCACGTCGTCGAGTTCGAGGAGGGTCGCCTCATCGCCTGGCGCCCGTCGCCCATGGACGCCCCCCAGCCTGGCCATCTCTGGCGCTGGGAGCTCGAGCCCCTGGGAGAGCGCCGCACGCGGGTCACTCACACGTACGACTGGTCGCAGCTCACCGACGAGTCGCGCATGGAGCGGGCGCGGAACACGACGACCGCCAAGCTGCAGGCCTCCGTCGACCGGCTGGCCGAGACGGCCGAGAACGCCTAGGCGTTCTGTCAGACCTCGCTCCTAGGATCTCGCCATGGCGTACGACGAAGACCTGGCAGTCCGCATCCGCGACGTGCTCGTCAGCGAGGACGTCGTCGAGAAGAAGATGTTCGGCGGTCTGGCGTTCCTGGTGCACGGGCACATGGCCGTCGCCGCGGCGTCGTCCGGGTCGCTGATGGTGCGGGTCGACCCCGACGACGGAGCCCGGCTCACCGCCGACGGCAAGGCCGAGCCCATGGTGATGCAGAACCGCCCGCTGAAGGGCTGGCTGCTGGTTGGCACCGACGAGCTGCGCACCAAGCGGCAGCTCACCACCTGGGTGGGTCGCGGGGTCGCGTACGTCAAGAGCCTGCCGCCCAAGTGAGCCCTCGGTAGCATCGGCGCGAGGCAAGGGGGCGGGGTGCGGATCATCGCGGGGATCGACCAGGTGGCACGGGTGGCACCTGAGCGGCTGGCGTACACGCACCGCGACGAACGACTGACGTACGGGACCCTCGCCCGCGCATCCGACGCCCTGGCCCGCCACCTCGCCCGGGCCCTCGCCGCCGATGGCTCCCCGGTCGTGGTCCACGGCCACAAGCAGGCGGCCATGCTGGTCGCGTTCCTGGGCGTGGTGAAGTCCGGCCATCCGTACGTGCCGATCGACTCCTCCTGGCCCGACGACCGGATCGCCGGGGTGATCGAGGAGTCCCGCACGCACCTGGTCATCGCCGTCGAGCCGCTCGCTGCGGCAGGGCAGGTACGGGTGCTGGACGGCTCCGGGCTCGCCGAGGAGACGGGTCTTGCCGGTGCGGCCGCACCCGAGCGCCCCGGGTTCGACACCGACGCTCAGCCCGGCCCGTACACCCCCCAGCCTCGACCGGTCAGCGGCACCGACCCGTACTACGTCATCTACACCTCCGGCTCCACCGGCCGGCCCAAGGGCGTGCAGATCTCGGCCGACGCCCTGGAGCGGTTCACCGACTGGGCGCTCACGCTCACCGGCGACGAGCGCGTGCCGGAGCCCGCCCGCACCGACGCCGTCTGGCTGAACCAGGCGCCGTACTCGTTTGACCTCTCCGTCATGGACCTCTACGGCGCGCTCGCCAGCGGCGCCACCCTGCACGCCGTCGACAAGCAGCAGATCGCGCGGCCCGCCGACCTGTACGCCGACCTCGCCACCTCCGGCGTCTCCGTCTGGGTGAGCACGCCCTCGTTCGCCGACCTCTGCCTCGCCGACCCGTCCTTCGACGCCGCCCTGCTGCCGCGGCTCAGCGTGTTCCTGTTCTGCGGCGAGACGCTGACGCCGACGACCGTACGCGGCCTGCGCGCCCGCTTCCCGGGGGTGGCGGTCTACAACACGTACGGCCCGACGGAGTCCACCGTCGCCGTGACATCGGTGCTCGTCGACGACCACGTCCTCTCCCAGCCCGGCCCGCTCCCCGTCGGCACCCCCAAGCCCGGCACCAGCATCCTGATCCGCGACGCCGACGGCCACGACCTTCCGCCGAGCACCGCAGGCGAGATCGTCATCGCCGGCGACACGGTCTCGCTCGGCTACCTGCACCGTCCCGACCTCACCGAGCGCGCGTTCACCACGGTGGAGATCGACGGGCGGCCGACCCCTGCGTACAAGACGGGTGACCTCGGACGCCTCGACGAGACCGGCACGCTGCACTTCCAGGGCCGGGTCGACAACCAGGTGAAGCTGCACGGCTACCGCATCGAGTGCGAGGACATCGAGAACAACCTGCGCCGCCTCGACGGGCTGGTGCACGCGGCGGTGCTCCCCGTGCGCGACGCCGAGGGCACCGTGACCCACCTCCGGGCGTACCTGCAGCTCACCGAGCCCCCGACCACCAGCCCGCTCGCCTTCGCGACCGCCCTCAAGAAGCGGCTCAAGGAGCTGGTGCCCGACTACATGGTGCCGAAGGTGCTCACCGTGGTCGACGCGTTCCCGCTCACCGCCAACGGCAAGGCCGACCGGCGCCGGCTTGCGGAAGAGCATCCGTGATCGAGGCGTACGGCAACTTCTACTCCTTCTACATCACCGGCCTCATCACCCTCCCGGCCGTGGTGCTGGGGCTGCTGCAGCGGCCGATCCGCCGGTACGGCCTCGTGGCGAGCGTGCTGGTGGCCGTGCTGCTGATGGTCCACCAGCCCTGGCAGCTGGCGTCGCTGGCGGTGTTCTGCGTGTTCGAGCTGGGCCTGGTGATGTGGTGGCAGCGCTACCGCGAGGCGCGCCCCGACGTGCACCGCTACCTCGCCCGCGGCGTCGCCGTCGCAGCGACGTTGCCCCTGGTGGTGGCGAAGATCGCCAACCTGTTCCCGACGCTCAGCATCGGGTTCCTGGGGGTCTCGTACCTCTCCTTCCGCGTCATCCAGGTCGTGCTGGAGACCACCGACGGCCTGCTGAAGCGGATGCGGCTGGCCGACCTGGCGTACTTCGTGCTGTTCTTCCCCACCCTCACCAGCGGCCCCATCGACCGCTCGCGGCGGTTCGAGCAGGACATGAATCGGGTGTGGACGCGGAGCGAGTACGGCTACCTGCTCGGCCGCGGGCTGACGCTGCTGCTGCAGGGGGCGGTGTACAAGTTCATCCTCGCCGCCTGGTTCGCCGACAAGCTCGAGTGGGCGACGGGCTGGCCGCGGAGCCTCGCCTACATGTACCTCTACTCCGGCCAGCTGTTCTTCGACTTCGCCGGCTACTCGGCGATGGCGGTCGGGCTCTCGTACGTCTTCGGCATCCGCACCCCGCCGAACTTCCGCCTGCCGTTCGCGAGCGAGTCGATCAAGGAGTTCTGGAACCGCTGGCACATCACCTTGTCGTTCTGGTTCCGCGACTACCTCTACACGCGCATGACGATGTACCTGATGAAGAAGAAGATCTTCGCCTCCCGCGTCACCGCCGGCCGCGTCGCCATGGTGCTGAACATGCTGCTGATGGGGTTCTGGCACGGGTTCACCGTCCACTACGTCGTGTACGGGCTCTACCACGGCCTGCTGCTGGTGGCCAACGACGTGTACGAGAAGAAGAGCCGCCTCTATGCGTACCGGGACCGTCTCTGGTACAGAGTGGTGGCCATCCTTCTCACCATCCAGCTCGTGATCTTCGGGTTCCTCATCTTCTCCGGCCACCTCATCAAGATCTAAGGAGTCACATGGACGCCACCGCTGAGCAGAAGGTGCTCGACCTGCTGGTGCAGGTCTGCGGCACCGACGAGATCCTCGCCGAGCGCGACGTCGACCTGTTCGAGGCAGGCCTGCTCGACTCGCTCGGGTTCACCGAGCTGCTGGTCGGGCTGTCTGACGACCTGGGCGTCGACGTCGCACCGACCGCGGTCGACCGTGACGAGGTGTCGACGGTGAACCAGATCCTGCACTTCGTGGACGAGCGGCTCTGACGTGCGTCGCGCGCTCGGCCTGGTCGTCGGGGTGGTGCTGGCTCTCGCTCTGATGCTGAGCCCGCTCTCCGACTCGGCCGTGGGCGCGCTCGCCCGGCAGCGCAACCCCGAGGTGCGGTCGGTGCGGGTGCTCAACTACGAGAGCCCGGGGCGGCGCGAGCTGACGACCGACCTCTACCGGCGCGCGATCACGGGCACGCCCGAGGACGTGACGAGCCTGTACGTGATGGGCAGCTCCGAGTTCGGCGTCCCTGTCGAGCAGAACCCCTCGCGGTGGCTGCAGGCCAACGCCAACGACTTCGACATGTACGAGTCGGGGCGCGGCTACCAGCAGTCGCTGTACCACGCCATCGAGCTGGCCGCCGTGGAGCCTGCCCTGCGCAGCCCGAAGGTGGCGCTTCTGGTGTCGCCGCAGTGGTTCACCCCGGGTGGCATCAAGGCGGGCGCGTTCCAGTCGGTGTTCTCGTACCACGCCTGGCACGCGATGCTCGACAACCCGCGGCTGCCGGCCGAGCTGCGGCAGCGGGTGGCGGAGCGTACGGGCGAGCTCATGCCCGAGCTGTGCACGCTGCGGGCGGACTGCTCGACGACGGCCACGGGCACGTTCAAGGAGATCGTCGACACCCCGTACACGGCGGTCAGCAACCGGATGGCCGTGCTGCGGGAGACGTACAAGGCGACCGACTACCGCAAGGCGGTGTCGTACACCGGCGCCTGGTCGCCGGGCGCCGGGCCGATGAGCGCGATCGACTGGGAGGCGCAGCGGCGGCGGGCCGACGAGATCGGGCGGTCACGGGTCACGAACAACCCGTACGGGCTCGACGACGGCTACTTCGACCGGCGGATCCGCGACTACGAGACGCAGCTCGTCGGCCAGGAGAAGGGGGTGCGCTACACGGAGTCGACCGAGTACGACGACCTGCAGCTGTTCCTCGACGTGGCCAAGGCGCTGGGGGTCGAGGTGCTGCTGGTGTCGATGCCGGTGAACGGGCCGTGGAGCGACCACACGGGGCTGCCGGTCGCGGAGCGTACGGGCGAGGCGGCCCGGATCCGTGACATCGCCGGGCGCAACGGGGTGAAGCTGGTCGATCTGACGACCCAGGCGTACACGCCCTACTACTTCTTCGACACGATCCATCTCGGCTGGAGGGGGTGGCTGGATGTCACCGAAGCCTGCTGGCGCTTCGCGCGGGCCTAGCGCGTGGCTCGACCGGGTGCAGTCCTGGGGCGAGCCGCCGGTCGTGAACCCGCAGAAGGTGCCCTGGGTGCCGCCGGAGCCACGGCGCTCCACCGCGTTCTGGGTGGCGTCGTCGTTCGTGGCGACGCTGCTGCTGGTGATCTTCTGGTTCTGGTTCGACGGCGGTGCTGCCGGGTTCATCTACCAGGGCTTCTGACAGCGCCCGCCGGTGACCTGAGCTCGACTCGCTTGCCGAGGCGGGCTCGGATCGAGTCGCGCGCAGCGGTTCCGGCAACGGGCCCATGCCAGTCCCCGAGTGGAGAAGTTCCCATTGTGCTGGCCAGGAAGCCGGTGGACTCAACAACCGGGCTGGGGTTGCGGGACAGGGTCGAGACATGCTATAATTCGCCACGCAACAGAGGGTCGGAAGTTCTTCACACAACCCCGATCCACAACCGACAGGTTGCGGGTTCGAGTCCCGTTCGCTCCACTGCGTGGGGCGGTAGCTCAATTGGCAGAGCAGGCGGCTGATTTTGAAGGGAGGGGGCGGGAGAGATCCCGCCCCCTCCATCTATTTCTCCAATTCATCCTGATTGTCAGTTAGTGCGGGGATTTCGCTTCCGGAGTCGCGCGCCATCAGAATTAGATGCCGCACCTCGGAAATTTGACATCGCACCGTGCGTCCAGAGCTCAGATGGGCGATGAATGCTAACCGGAGGTTGATGATTCCGCGTCGATTGTATTCGTCCATCACCTCTCTGAGGCCCGGGAGTTGAAGTCTTAGCGAGGTCGCACTGAGCCCCGGCACGGGGAGATGGCAAAGGAGTCGGCCCAAGCATGTCGAGTCTTTTCTATCGGCCAGCGCAACGTGGAGCTCGAGTTCGCGCACTGACACTTCCGCTCTGCCCGAGTTGGTGAACTCCACTTCTGTCGCAGTTTCGATCCCTGCGTCGGAACTAGTCGTTGTCAAGGTCGCCCTCATGCGGATAATGGCTCCAGCTTCGAGTACGCCACGTCGGTTGTACGCGAGACCGACGAACGATGTCATTAGCGCGACTACTGAAACTGCTAGTGAAATTGGGTCCATTGAACTCTCTCCCGCTTCGACGGTCGCGTGGCTGACGATCATGCCTCAACTCTCAGAACTTACCGCCCGTGACTGCGTCGGCGACAGGCTCGAGCGTGCTCGCTATATAGGCTGGTCCTTTACCAGATGAAGGAGCGCCTGGTCGCCAGTGTCGATGAGGGCGTACCGGTGTGCCCTGGTCTGGCCGTGCAGGACGAAGAGCATCCGGCGGTCCGTACGGTCTTCGAGCTCCCACCAGCCGGAGTCGGCGATGCGCTTGTGGGCGTCGGTGTACGTCGCGTGCTCCAGCGCGTGGTCGGGCACGGGGACGGCCAGCCGGTTCGTGCCGGGGGAGGTGGGCATCCCCTTGGGTACGGCCCAGGACCGGAGCACGCCGTTCTCCTCGAGCCTGAGGTCGAAGTGGTGGCGCGGTCGGTCGTGCTCGTGGAGGACGAAGACTGGTCTGTACGGCACGTGGTCATTGTGTCTGGTGGGTGTGCTTGGGGGGTGGTGGCCCCTGTCCTCGCTCGCTCGGACAGGGGTGATTTCGACGCGGACGACCTTCGCAAGCTCAGGTCCTCCTTGCTCAATCGGCGTGACGTGGCTGGGTGATTTCGACGCGGACGACCTTGCAAGCTCAGGTCCTCCTTGCTCAATCGGCGTGACGTGGCTAGGTGATCTCGACGCGGATCACGTCGCAAGCTCGGTTGATCCTTGCTCAAGCGGCGTGACGTGGCTAGGTGATCTCGACGCGGACGACCTTCGCAAGCTCAGGTCCTCCTTGCTCAATCAGCGAAGGGGCTGTGATCTCGACGCGGATCCACCTCGAAGGCTCGGTGGATCCCTATTCGATGGGCGTCGACGCCTTGCGTCGTCGTTGCCCCACCGAGGTCGACCGATCAGCTGTGGCCGGGGAAGTTCAGGCTCGCGGCAAGGGCGCGCTGCTCCTGGTGCGGCCAGCGAGTGGTGATCGCCTTGGCGCGGGTGTAGAAGCGCACCGCGTCGGGCCCGTGGGCGTGGTGGTCGCCGAACAGCGAGTCCTTCCAGCCGCCGAAGGAGTAGTAGCCGACCGGCACCGGGATCGGCACGTTCACCCCGACCATCCCGACCTGGATCTGCTCGGTGAACACCCGCGCCGCCTCGCCGGAGGCGGTGAAGATGGCGGTCCCGTTGCCGTACGGCGTCGCGTTCACCATCGCGATCGCCTCCTCCAGCGTCTCGGCCTCCATCACCACCAAGACAGGCCCGAAGACCTCCTCGCAGTACGCCCTCATGTCGGGCTGCACCTTCGTCAGCACGGTCGGGCCGACGAAGAAACCCTCCTCGTGACCGGGCACGGTCAGCCCGCGGCCGTCGACCACGGCCGTCGCGCCACCGTCGACGGCCTCGTCGACGAACGACACCACCCGGTCACGGGAGGCACGGGTGATGAGCGGGCCCATCGTCGTACGGTCCTCGTCGCCCGGCCCGACCACGATCGCCTCAGCCTCCGCGCGCAGCGCCTCGACCAGCGGACCGGCCGCCTCGCCCACGGCGACCGCCACCGGCACCGCCATGCACCGCTCGCCGGCCGACCCGAACGCACCCGCGGCGATCTGCGCGGCGGCGAACGCCATGTCGGCATCCGGCATCACCACGGCGTGGTTGTTGGCCCCGCCGAGCGCCTGCACGCGCTTGTGGTGGGCGACGGCAGTCTGCTGCACGTACGTGGCGACAGCAGTCGACCCCACGAACGACACCGCGCTCACGCCGGGGTGGGTGAGCAGCGCGTCGACCGCGTCCTTGCCGCCGTGCACCACCTGGAACACCCCGTCGGGCAGGCCCGCCTGCTGGTAGAGCCGCGCCACGAAGTTCGACGCCGACGGGTCGCGCTCGCTGGGCTTCAGCACGAACGCGTTGCCGCACGCGATCGCGATCGGGTGCATCCACAGCGGCACCATGACGGGAAAGTTGAACGGCGTGATGCCGGCGACGACGCCGAGCGGCTGGCGCACGGAGTGCACGTCGACGCCCGTCGACACGTTGGAGGAGTACTCGCCCTTCAGTGCCGACGCGATCCCGCACGCGAAGTCGACCGACTCCCGGCCCCGGGCGATCTCCCCGGCGGCGTCGGGCACCGTCTTTCCGTGCTCGCGGCTGATGATCGCGGCCAGCTCGTCGGTGTGCTCGACGAGCAGCTGCCGGAACGCGAACATCACCTCCATCCGCTTCGCCAGCGAGGTGCGGCCCCAGGACTCGGCGGCGGTCGCGGCGCCGCGTACGGCTTCGTCGACGACTGCTGCGTCGGCGAGCGCGACGCGCCCGATCTCCTGCCCGGTGGCAGGGTTGAGCAGCGGCTGGCTGGCACCGGCGCGTACGGTCTCGGCGCCGTCGATCCAGTGGGTCAGGTCGGTCATGGTGGCCTCTCAGGTCAGCGCAGCGACGCGGTCGACAGCGCCGGCCACGTCATCGTCGGCGGGGTAGAGCAGGGAGCGGCCGATGACGAGGCCGCGTACGGCCGGCTGGGCCATCGCCTCGGCCCAGCGGTCATGGTTGGCGGGGGAGACCTCGCCGCCCAGCACCAGCAGGGGCAGGGTGGTGGCGCGGGCGACACGGGCCATGTCGTCGGCGGCGGGGATCTTGAGCCACGTGCGGGACGCGTCGGTGCCCAGCCCGGACGCGATCGCGATCGACCTCACGACCGCGTCGGCCGACAGGTCGTTGCGGCTGGTGCCGTCGACGCGAGCGCTGAGGAACGGCTCCACCATGGCCACCAGGTCGCGGCGGGCGAGGTCGGTGACGGCCTGGCCGCAGCGCTCCAGGGTGAGGTTGCTCCCCGGGTCGGCCGGGTCGATGCGCAGCAGCATCTTGCCGCCGTCGAGGCCGGACTCCTCGATGCCGGCGGCGGTGTAGCCGGTGAGGCGGTCGTCCATCTCGTACGCGGCCCCGGCCAGTCCCGACCGGTTCATGGACCCGAAGACCAGCAAGTCGTCGAGCGCACCCATGAGCGCCAGGTCCTCGACGAGGTCGGCGGTGCCGAGGAAGCCGCGTACGCCAGGGCGCGACAGCGCGACCGCGAGCCGCTGCAGCAGGTCCCAGCGGTCAGCCATCGCGGTCGGGTTCGCGCCGGCGGCGAGGGCGCCGCGGGCGGGGTGGTCGCAGGCGATGACGAGCAGCTTGCCCGCGTACGGCTCGGGGCGGCGACGCTCGCGCACCGCGGCGCGTACGCGCTGGGGGTCCTGCCAGCGGATGTCGGCGATCTCGGCGGGGGTGATCACGGCCGGCCTCCCGTGTACGGGCGCTCGCCGAGGACGTCGGTGTGGTTGGCGGCGAGCACGCGGTCGATCTCGTCGGCGGTCGGCATGGCGGTGGAGCACTCCAGGCGGGAGGCGACGATGGCGCCGGCGGCGCTGGCGCGCTGCAGGGTCGTGCGGAGGTCGAGGCCGCGCTTGAGCCCGTCGGCGAGCGAGCCGCCGAAGGCGTCGCCGGCTCCGAGACCGTTGTACGGGGTGCAGGGCGTCGGCGGCACCACCACCCGCTCGTCGCGCGTCTTGGCGAGCGTGCCGAGCGGGCCTTGCTTCACGATCGCGACCTCCACGCCGCGCTCCAGGAGGGCGTCGGCGGCGCGCTCGGGGTCGGTCTCGCCGACGGCGATCTCGCACTCCTCACGGTTGCCGACGGCCACGGTGGCGCGCTCGAGGCACCAGGCGTACCGCGTACGGGCCTCGGCGGTGCCGTCCCAGAACATGGGGCGCCAGTCCAGGTCGAAAACCGTGTGTGGCTTGCGGTCGCGGTAGATGAGCGCGGTCTGGTGGGCCGACCAGCTGGGCTCCTGGCAGAGGCCGGTGCCGGTGAACCAGAAGACGCTCGCTTGGGTGATCGCGTCGTGGGGCATGTCGGCCGGGGTGATCTGGAGGTCGGGTGCGCTGGGGCGGCGGTAGAAGTAGAGCGGGAAGTGGTCGGGCGGGAAGATCTCGCAGAAGGTGATGGGGGTGAGGTACGCATCGCTGACGACGACGTGGCGGTCGTCGACGCCGAGGCGGGTCATCTCGATGCGTACCCACCTGCCGAACGGGTCGTCCCCGACCCCGGTGATGGTGCCCACGTCGTCGTTGCCGAGCCGGGCGCAGGCGACCGCGACGTTGGTCGAGCTACCGCCGAGGAACTTGCCGAAGCTGCTGACCTCCTCCAGGCCCACGCCGATCTGCAGGGGGTAGAGGTCCACCCCGCTGCGGCCCATCGTGATGACGGACAGCGTCATGCTGCTCCCTTCGTCGCGTGAGAGCAGCCTATGTACGGACATATCCGCCGTCTAGGGGGCTCGCTCTACGGGTTGGAGGCGGATCCCGCAGACCTGACCTGCATCTTCTGGTCGCTGGCGTCTTCACGTGCCACATGTGGCGTGTGGTGCGCGTCGGAGCCAGAAGATGCAGGTGACGTGGCCGTCGTGGGGGCAGTCGCCGCGTGCCCGTACGCACTCAGTGGGTGATGGCCATGTCGAAGGTGTAGCGGGACGCGCGGTAGAGGTGGGCGCCGTGCTCGACGATGCGGCCAGAGGAGTCGTGGGCAAGGCGGTCCAGCGTCAGCAGCGGGCTGCCTGGGCGCTCGTCGAGGAGCTCGGCCCATGCGGCGGTGGCCGGGCAGGCACCGATGCGCTGGGTGGCTCCGGCGATGGTGACGCCGAGGCGACGGAGACTGGCGTACAGGCCGGAGTCGACCAGCGATCGGTAGTCGGGGGCGAGGTCGGCTGGCAGCTGGTTCGTCATCAGGGCCAGAGGTTCGCCCGCGACCAGACGGAGCCGGCGGATCGTGAGCACGTCGCTGCCGTCGGGCAGCTGCAGCATGTCGAGCACCTCGGCCGAGCCGGGCGAGATCGAGAACTCCAGCACCTTCGTGGTGGGCGCGTGGCCCTCGGTCGCCAGGTCGTCGAACAAGGACGACAGCCGCACCTGGCGATGGACCTGGGTGGGGGAGACCACGGTCCCGCTGCCGCGGCGGCGGGTGACCAGCCCGCTGCGGACCAGGTCCTCCATGGCACGACGTACGGTCGGGCGCGACAACCCCAGCCGGCTCGCCAGCTCCACCTCGTTCTCGACCCGGTCGCCCGGCTTCAGCGTGCCGTCGGTGATCGCTGAACGCAGCGCGTCGCTCAGCTGCTGGTGCAGAGGGGACGAGGAGGCCCGGTCGACCGCGATGTCGAGAGAGGACATGACCGGCATCTTGTCAGATGGCGGCGTTGTACTGTGGGCGACAGTCCACCGGGTCCGGGCTCTAAGCCGCCACCCCCATGTCGTTCATGTCTTGACATTCCACCGATTCACGTGTTCCGACGCTCATCGGGAAGCGCTTCCCGCCGTCACCGTCGACAGGAGTCGAAACATGCGTACCCAGATAGCGATGACAGCGATCTCACTCTCTCTGCTGCTTGTCGCGGCAGGGTGTGGCGACGCTGGTGGGGCAGCGGCCGACGACGGCAAGCCCCTGCAGTTCTACCTCTCCGGCGACGCCAACCAGGGCGGCGGCTACGCCAAGATGGCAGCGAAGTACACCGAGCAGACGGGGCAGAAGATCGAGATCGTCGACATCCCGAACGCCGATATCAAGACAAAGCTGAAGAACGCCGCCCAGGCGAACGACCTCCCGTCCATGGCGCGGATCGGATCGATCGACCCGATCTGGAAGGACGCGACGGTCGACCTCAAGGACATCGCGACGGCGGGCAAGGTCAAGATGAGCCTCGCCGCCGTCGACGACAAGGGAAAAGTGCTCTCCATCCCCTCCGACGTCACGGCCGTCGGCATGTTCATCAACAAGACGTTGTGGGACAAGGCAGGGGTCGCGTACCCGAAGTCCGACTCGGAGATCTGGACCTGGGACGAGTTCGTCGCGCGTTCGAAGGAGGTCCAAGCGAAGACGGGCGCGAAGTACGGCCTCGTGATGGACAAGTCGTCGCACCGGCTGAACTCGTTCCTGTTCGAGTTCGGCTCCGAGCTGTGGAAGCCGGACGCCAGTGGTGCGTACACGACGAACGCCGCCACCAAGACGGGTCTGGAGTACTTCAAGAACCTCAACGACGACAAGTACATGCCGAAGTCGGTGTGGCTCGCCAAGGACGACCCGAACGCCCTGTTCAAGTCGGGTCAGGTGGCTGCGTACTACTCCGGCTCGTGGCAGATCGCCGACTTCGCCGCCAACATCAAGGACTTTCAGTGGCAGCCGGTCTACCTGCCCAAGCAGCCGGTGCGTGCGACGAACTACGGCATGGCGGCGGAAATGGTGGTGTTCGAGACCCCGAAGGCGCAGAAGGCCAAGGACTTCTTGAGCTGGCTGTACAAGCCGGAGAACTACAAGCTGCTGTGCGAGTTCAGCGGCATGCTTCCGGCGGTGGACGGGGTCACCCCCGCGTACGCCAACAACCAGGAAGCCTTCGAGCTCTACAACAAGGAGATTGCTGCGGCGCCGAAGGTCGTCGCCGACCAGAAGCAGCAGTCGCTCAGGCTCGAGGTGGCCGGCAAGGCCGTCGACGGCGACCCGACGCGCGACGAGACCGTCAAGTACCTCAACGGTGAGCAGTCGGTCGACCAGACGATCACGAACATCGGGGCTGCGCTCACCAAGGGTCTCAAGTAGCCCGTCGGACTCCTCGGCCGGCGCCTCCCGGGGTGCAGGCCGGGATCGAGAGAGGCACCTCCATGGCCGTCACCGCACCGGTCACCGCTCGCCGGGTCAAGGGCTCGTTCGTGCAGCGCCATCTGGCGCCGCTCAGCTTCACGCTCGTGACGATGGTGCTGTACGCGCTGTTCTTCGTGTGGCCGGGTGCGCTCGGCCTCTACTACTCGTTCACCAGCTACCGCGGTGTCGGCACGCCGAAGTGGATCGGGGTGGCCAACTACGCCGAGCTGTTCGGTGACGAGAACTTCTACAAGGCGCTCGGGCGCACTGCCCTCTACACGCTGCTGGCCGTGCCGCTGCACGTCGTGATCCCGCTGGCGATCTCGGTGCTCGTCGTGAGCCGCTACACCAAGGGCGCACTCACCGCGCGGGTGCTGTTCTTCTTCCCGTGGCTGATCTCACCGATCATCGTCGGCATCATCTGGCGGTGGCTGTTCGGTGAGAGCTTCGGCTTCGTCAACTACGTGCTGCAGCTGGCTCACCTTCCGGTGCAGCGGTGGCAGTCAGACGGCAACCTGGCGCTCGCCGTGGTGCTGTTCGCGGGCACCTGGGGCGGCACCGCGTTCACGATGCTGCTGTTCATCGCTGCGCTGAAGAACATCCCGCGCTCTTACTACGAGGCGTCAGCGATCGACGGGGCGACTGGCTGGCAGCAGTTCTGGCGCATCACGCTGCCGCTGCTGCGCCCGACGCTGTTCATGGTGACGCTGCTGGGCACGATCGGATCGATGAAGGAGTTCGCGCTCATCCAGTCGCTCAACGGCGGAGGCCCTGGCACCGAGAACGTGCTGATGGTGCAGTACATCTACCAGACCGGCTTTGAGTACGCCCGCATCGGGTACGCCTCCGCAGCATCGATGGTGCTGATGGTGATCCTGCTGGTGATCGCCGTGATCCAGATGCGCTTCGACAAGGGAGACATCACGTGACCGCTCCTGCTGAGCTTCCCTCGCGTACGCACCCGCGCAACTCTGGGACCGGCAAGGTCGCCCTGTCGACGGTGCTGGTGTGGCTGCTCGCGGCTGCGTACTTCTTTCCGATCCTTTGGTTCCTGCTCAGCTCGTTCAAGCCCGGTAGCGAGCTGTTCCGGTACCCGCTGACACTGTTCCCCGAGAGCTGGACGGTGAGCGGCTACACCATTGCCTGGAGCCGCTTCGACTTCGCGCGCTACTTCGCCAACACGGCGACCGTGGCGCTGGTCACCACGGCACTGACGGTCATCGTGAGCGCGGCGACCGGGTACGCGTTCGCAAAGTACAAGCCGCTGTGGCTGAAGGTCTTCTTCATGGGCATCCTGGCCACGACCATGCTGCCCACCGAGGTGATCATGCCCTCGACCTTCACGGTGATCCGCAACCTCGGCCTGTACAACCAGCTCGCGGGCATCATCGTGCCGTCGATCGTCACGGCCACGGGCATCTTCATGTTCCGTCAATACTTCATGACCGTGCCCGACGAGCTGCTGGAGGCAGCGCGCATCGACGGTGCCTCGGAGTGGCGCATCTTCTTCTCGCTGATGCTGCCGCTGGCGAAGCCGATCGCGTTCACGCTGGCGATCTTCAGCTTCCACTGGCGCTGGAACGATTACATCTGGCCGCTGCTGGTGCTGAACGACCAGAAGAAGTACACGCTGCAGGTGGCGCTGCGCTCCATCGTGGGAGCCGAAAACATCGACTGGTCGGTGCTGCTGTCGGCCTCGGTGATCTCACTGGTGCCGATGGTCATGCTGTTCCTCGTGTTCCAGCGCCACATCATGAACGCCGACATGAACTCGGGGCTGAAGGACTGATGCGCGAGGGTCTGGCCGCGCGGGTCGCCGCGCGCATCGATCTCGGCCGGCCGCTCCCAGTGCCCCACCGGGCCCTGCAGATCGAGGCTGAGGCTTGTACGTACGCAGGCGTGCTCCACGACCGTCCGGCACTGCTCGACAGGGCCGAGCAGTGTCTGAGCGCGTTGAGGTCCCAGCAGGGGGAAGACGGCCTCTTCGAGGTCGGCGACAACGTCTGCTCGCCCCCTGACTCGTCGTTCACGGCCAACGGCCTGGCTCGCCTGGTCCGGGTGTGCCGCGTGCTGGGGGCCGCGACCGCGGCGATCGAGGGCCAGGCGTCGGGCATCCTTCACGCAACCGTGCCGGGTCTCCTGCGTGGCGGCGTGCACACGCCGAACCATCGGTGGGAGATGGCCGTCGCGCTCGCGGAGCTGGCCGATCTGTACGGGGTCGCGGAAGCGAGGTCCCGGGCCGAGGAGTGGCTCGCCGAGGGCATCGACATTCAGGCCGACGGGCTCTACTCCGAGCGCAGCCCGCACTACGCAGGCCGCGTCTCCAACCCCTGCCTGCTGCGGCTGGCCACGCTGCTGGACCGGCCTGACCTCACCGAGATCGTGCACCGGAACCTTCATGCTCACCTGCTCCTGATCGACGGCGACGAGGTGGAGTCCATCCAGTCGCGCCGCCAGGATCAGAAGCTACGCGTCACGGTCGACGAGTTGGCATGGTTCTTCCGTGCGGTGGCGCTTCGCACGGGGTGCCGTGTCTGCGGCGACGCCGCCCATTCGGCCGGCGAGGTACCGGCCTGGTTCGCGTACGCAGCGCTCGGCGAGCTGTTGCTCCACCCTGACCTGGCGGACGACCTGCCGACTTCCGAGCGGGACGCGGAGCCGGGCGCTGAACCGGGCATGAGGCCGGGCGCGGAGCTGAGCCCCGGCCCGACGACCGAGCCGGGGTGGACCGTCCTGGAGCCGTCCGGGCTAACGGTGTGGCAGGGCGGCCGCGGGCGACTCGTCGGTCGTGCCGCCCGCGACGTGTCGCTCCTGAGGCGGGCGGGGTCGGGCATCGCGGCCAACCCGACCTTCGCCCGCTGGCGAGCAGGCGAGCTGCGAGTGACGTCTCTGAGGCTGTCGCGCACCTTCTTCGGGCTCGGGCCGTTCCGTGCGACCGAGATGATGGTGAAGGACGGGGCGCTGCTGCTCTGCGAGCGCGTCTCGGCTGCGTACTACCAGCCGGCGGCCGGGGCAGACGGGTACGAGTTCGAGGGCCGCTTCTCTGCCGAGATGGGGTTCTCCGGCCGGGCGACCGACGAGGTGGTGCTGACGACCCAGGTGCGGTTGATGCCTGGCGACGGGTGCCTCGAGCTGGTGGTCACGAGCGAGGGACCCCTCGTGCTGATGTCGCTGGAGATCGGCTTCGGCGACGTCGAGGTCTCCGGCGGCTGCACGGTGGCGCTGGCCGACGGGCAGCTCGGGCTGGTCGGGCCCGGCCGGGTGAGCGTCGACGGCCAGCCGCTCGACATCACTGTCGAGGGTCACGAGCCGGAGCCGCGCGCCGCCTATGACCCCGGCGAGGCCTACACCTTCCTCGGCGGTACTGACGCGGTCGACGGCACCAGGCTGTACGTCTCGCTGGCTGCCCCCGGCCGGATGCGCCTGGTGATGACTCTGGCCGGGTAGCCGGCTCGTCTGGCCGTCGGGGTGACTGCGCAGCTGCCCGGTGAGTGAGCGTCCTGATGCCAGGAGTGACCTGCACAGAATCGTCCGATCGACGGGGGAGACGTGCGTTGGAGACCTGCCTCCTGGATCGAGCGGACGAATCTGCGCCCAGCCCCTTCCGTCTCCGTACTATTTGTGCTGACATTTGACCGTGGGGAGGAGATGCCGTGGCTGACCTGGTGATCCGGCGCGGCACTGGCCCTGTGCGAACCCATGTCGACCCCGCCGTGCGCCCCCACTGGCACCACACCGGGCTAGAGGTGGTGGAGATCGGCGAGGAGGCGTACGAGATCACCGCCGACGGCCGTGAGTGCGTGGTCGTGCCGCTGGCCACGCAGGGGGAGTGGCTGCTCACGCCCCCCGGCGCCAAGGGACACGTGATGCGCGGCCGGCCCGACCCGTACGACCACGTCCCCTCATGCTGCTACATCGGCACGGGTGACCGGTTCACGCTGTCCGGTCCGGGTCGCTACGCGATCGCGTACGCGCCGACCGATGTCCATCGCCCGAGCGCCCCGATCCCCGCCGAGCAGGTCGCCGTGGCGCCTCGCGGCGCCGGGACCGCGTCCCGGCTCGTACGCAACATCACCTTCGGCGGCGACTTCACCGGGGTCGAGAAGATCCTCGTCTGCGAGGTCGTCACGCCCGGGGGCAACTGGTCGAGCTACCCGGCGCACAAGCACGACGAGCACACCGCGACCGAGCGCGAGCTGGAGGAGATCTACTACTACGAGATCGCCGACGGCCCCGACGGGCAGCCCGGCTTCGGCTACCACCAGACCACCTCCACAGACCCCCAGCGCCCCATCGACGTGCTCACCGAGGTTCGTACGGGCGACACCGTCCTCGTCCCCCACGGCTGGCACGGGCCCTGCGTCGCCGCGCCGGGGCACGACATGTACTACCTCAACGTCATGGCCGGCCCCGCCGCCGACGGGCAGTGGCTGATCACCGACCACCCTGACCAGACGTGGGTACGAGACTTGTGGCCCCACCAGCCCGTCGACTCGCGAGTGGAGGACCGCCGATGAGACTCACCGTCGCCCAGGCCACGATCCGGTTCCTGGCGCAGCAGTACGTGGAGCGCGACGGCGAGCGCAGCCGCCTCTTCGCCGGTGTGCTCGGCATCTTCGGCCACGGCAACGTCGCGGGCCTCGGCCAGGCGCTGCTGGAGTCGGAGCTCGACGACCCGGCCGCCCTCCCGTACATCCTCGCCCGCAACGAGCAGGCCATGGTCCACACGGCCGTCGCGTACGCGCGTCAGAAGCGCCGCCGGCAGGTCTGGGCCTGCACCACCTCGATCGGGCCGGGCGCGACCAACATGGTCACCGGCGCCGCGCTCGCCACCATCAACCGCATCCCGGTGCTGCTGCTGCCCGCCGACTCGTTCGCCACCCGCTCCGCGTCGCCGCTGCTGCAGGAGCTGGAGAACCCGCAGGCCGGCGACGTCACCGTCAACGACTGCTTCCGCCCGGTCTCGCGCTACTTCGACCGCGTCTGGCGCGCCGAGCAGCTGCCCTCGGCGCTGCTCGCCGCGATGCGCGTGCTCACCGACCCGGTGGAGACGGGCGCGGTCACGGTCTGCTTCCCGCACGACGTGCAGGCGATGGCGCACGACTGGCCCGACGAGCTGTTCGCCGAGCGCACCTGGCGCATCGCGCGGCCCCAGCCGGAGCCGGAGCTGGTGGAGAGGGCGGCGGCACTGATCCGTACGGCGAAGCGCCCCCTGATCGTGGCCGGCGGTGGCGTCCACTACTCGGGGGCGGTCGACGCGCTGCGTACGCTCAGCGAGGCCACCGGCATCCCCGTCGCCCAGTCGCAGGCCGGGCGCGGCACATTGCTCGACGACGAGCCCACCTGCCTCGGCGCGGTCGGCTCGACGGGCACCACCGCCGCCAACGCCGCCGCCCGGGAGGCCGACGTGGTGATCGCGGTCGGTACGCGGCTGAGCGACTTCACCACGGCGTCGCGCACGCTGTTCGCGCATCCCGGCGTACGGTTCGTGGGCATCAACGTCGCGCCGCTGGATGCGTACAAGCACAGTGCGCTCCCGGTGCTCGGCGACGCGCGCGACACGCTGGTCGCGCTGACGGCAGCGCTCGACGGCTACCACGTCGACGCTGGCCTCACCGAGACGCTGGCTAGCGAGAAGCAGCGCTGGGCCGACACCGTACGCGCCGTGGCCCAGCCGCAGCCCACGCTCAGCCAGAACGAGGTGATCGCGCGGGTCAACGAGGCCAGCGACCCCACCGACGTCGTGGTCTGCGCCGCCGGCTCGATGCCCGGTGACCTGCACAAGATGTGGCGGGTGCGCGACGCCGACGGCTACCACGTGGAGTACGGCTACTCGTGCATGGGGTACGAGATCGCCGGCGGCCTCGGGGTCGCGATGGCCGAGCCGGAGCGCGACGTGATCGTGATGGTCGGTGACGGGTCGTACCTGATGATGGCCACCGAGCTGGCGACCGCGGTGCAGGAGGGCATCAAGCTGGTGGTGGTGCTGGTGCAGAACTACGGGTACGCATCAATCGGCGCGCTCTCGGAGTCGCTCGGGTCGCAGCGGTTCGCGACGGCCTACCGGCAGCGTACGGAGAGCGGGCGTCTCGACGGTGAGGTGGTGCCCGCCGACCTGGCCGCCAACGCCCGCAGCCTCGGCGTCGACGTGATCGAGGTCACCTCGCGCGAGCAGCTGACCGATGCCGTACGCGCCGCCAAGGCCGCCCCGCGCACCACCGTGGTGCACGTCGTCACCGACCCGATGATCGACGCGCCCTCGTCGGAGGCGTGGTGGGAGGTGCCGGTCGCGGAGGTGTCGGCGCTGGAGAGCACCCGTGCCGCGTACGAGACCTACCGCGCCCAGAAGTCCATCCAGCGGCCGTACCTGCGGCCTGTCGAGGAGAGCTGAATGCCAGATCTGCGTGTCGCCGTCGTCGGTGTCGGGGCGATGGGCGCCGACCATGTCGAGCGGCTCAGCCGGCGCACGAAGGGGGCATCCGTCACCGTCGTGTACGACGCGGATCAGGCGCGTGCCGCGGAGGTGGCTGCCTCGTGCGGGGCTCGCGCGGTGGCGAGCGCGGAGGAGGCGATCCGCGCCGACGACGCCGACGCAGTGCTGATCGCCTCGCCCGGGCGGTTCCACCACGACCAGGTGCTCGGGTGCTTCGAGCTCGGGCGCCCGGTGCTGTGCGAGAAGCCGCTGGGGGTGACGGCGGCGGAGGCGTACGAGATCGTGCAGACCGAGGCGCGCCTGCCGCACCCGCTGCTGACGGTGGGGTTCATGCGGCGCTACGACCCGGAGTACGCGGCGCTGGTGACGTCGCTGCTCGAGGGGGAGCTGGGCGAGCCGATCCTGGTGAACTGCAAGCACCGCAACCCGTTTGCGGGCGGCAACACCGTGGATCGGGCTGTGGTGTTTGACTCCGCGGTGCACGAGGTCGACGTGGCGAGGTTCCTGCTGGGAGAGGAGATCTCTGCGGTGCGCGTGGTGCTGCCGCGGCCGGGGCCGAACGCCCCGGCCGGGCTGCACGACCCCATGCTGATCCTGTTCACGATGGAGTCGGGCCGGCTGGTGACCGACGAGCTGTACGTGGCGACCGGCTCCGGCTACGAGGTGCGCACCGAGGTGCTCGGCTCGCAGGGCATCGCGACCATCGGGCTGGGGGTGTCACGGGTGACGACGCACCTGCCGGGGCGCGTGTGGGGCGGCCCGGTCGACGCCGACTTCCGGCCGCGGTTCGCTGCTGCCTACGACATCGAGGTCCAGCGGTGGGTCGATGCTGTCCGCGAGGAGCGCTGGGTCGACGAGCTGGCTGCGGATGCCTGGGACGGGTACGCCGCCGCCGCGGTCTGCGAGGCCACCGCTGCTGCCCTGGAGACCGGCGGCGCCGAGGTCACCGTGGACCTGCTGCCCAGGCCCTGACCACAAGCGGGCCCCGTGGGGCGGGCCGCCCCTGGACGCTGCTGCGCTCCAGTGGCCCGTTCGCACCGCGCCCACCCGCGCAGAGCGTTCCCCCCGATGGCTGAGGCGGGCGTGTACGGGCTGTTTGCGTGGTCGAGGGCATCATCCTGCGCAGGCGTGGCCGCCGGGGGTGGCTCTGGATGAGCGCGCGACACGAGGGTGTTGCGCAAGACGGTCCGTTCGAGGGGCAGATGGAGCTTCGAGAGACTGACTCTGGGGTCGACGGGAACGATCTGCGCAGCCGGCAAGTGAGGGGCCCAGCTCCCCGATGGGTAGGTGGGGTCGCGGCAGGGAGGTGTTGCGCGGGACGTTCCCTTCGATGCGCAGATCGGGCCGGCGGCGGTCAATTCTGGGGTCGAGGGGATCATGCTGCGTGGTCGTTGTCGTCGAGAGTTGGAACCTGGGTGCCGCCCGCCCCTGTCGGGAGGGTCTGCGCAGGACGTTCCCTTCGAGGGGCAGATCCGGCTGCAAGCGGTCGATTTCCCTGCTTGAGGGGATCAATCTGCGCGGTCAGGGGGTCGAGGGCTGGCTTTGGGTGGGTGGGGGGTCGCGGCAGCGAGGGGGTTGCGCAGGACGTTCCCGTCGAGGGGCAGATCCGGCTGCAAGCGGTCGATTCTGGGGTTGAGGGGATCGTCCTGGGCGGTCGCGTTTGTGCAGGGCCGGGCTGGAGGGTGTGTGCCATCCGCGGGAGGTCGCGCAGAAAGTTCCCTTCGAGGCACGGATCCAGCTGCCAGCGGACGATTCCGCGGTCGAGGGGATCGTCCTGCGCGGCCGCGTCGAGTCCGACAGCCGGTGCGTAAACCACTGATGAGTGGCCACTGGGATGAGCGTGCGCCCCGGACGAGCCGGAGACGAGAAAGAAGCAGCGTGGAGACGACCGACCTCCTGCTGCTGGCGGTCATGGGTGTGCTCGCGAGCACGATCAACAGCGCGGTCGGCTCGGGGTCCCTGCTCACGCTGCCGGTTCTCCTGGCGCTCGGCGTCCCCCGGCGCCGCGGTCCGCAGCAACACCATCGGGATGTTGTTCTCGACGATCGGATCCGTCGTGGGCTACCGCCGCGAGATCGCTGCGGAGCGCGCCAACCGGATCGGCCCGCTGCTGGTCACCACGCTCGTGGGCTCGTCCATCGGGTCCGCCTGCTCCTGGTCTCGCCAGGCAGCGCACTCCGTGTCGTGGTGCCGGTCCTGATCGTCGTCGCCCTGGGTCTGGTGGTGTTCCAGCCGCGCATCAGCCGGGCGGTGGGCGCCCGTCGCGAGCGCCGGGCGGCCGACGCGGGCCTTGCCGAGCCCGACGCCAGCGCGGTCTACCGGTCTCCGGGGCTGCTCTCAGCGATGGGTGCCGCATCGATGTACGGCGGCTACTTCACCGCGGCCCAGGGGATCATCTACCTCGGCATCATCGGCGCATTCACCGGCCGGCCGATGACCAGCATCAACGCCGTCAAGAACCTGTTGGGGCTTCTGGTCAACGCGACGGCCGCCACGGTGTACGTCGTCGCGCACCTCGTCTTGAGCGCCGTGATCGTCTGGCCCGCCGTCCTCGCGATCGCGACCGGCTCGCTCGCCGGCGGGTACCTCGGCACGCACGTCGCCAAGCGACTGCCCAGAACGCGCTGCGCGGTGTCATCGTCGTGGTGGCGCTGGTCGCCCTGGCGCGCCAGCTCCTCTAGATGCGACGCAGCAGCTCCCCGCGACGACGGCGCCGGTTGTCGGGCTCGTCCACCCCGACTCCGGACGGCACCTGCGCCTCGTCCGGGACTCGCATCGCCCCACCCCACTCTGTAACGCGCCGATCACTCGCCGTCGACGGGGATCCAGCCGTACGCCACCGGGCCAGACGCGCCGACGAGCCCGCCACCCCGGAGGGCGGCGGGCCGAAAGCTCGGACGTAAGGACCATCGGCCCCTGCGACCGTGTGCGGTTCCGTCCCTGTGTCGGTGGGGGCCGTTGTGCTCGGGAGGCGAGGCCCCTCGACCCCGGTGACGGTTCCGTCCCTGTGTCGGTGGGGGCCGTTGTGCTCGGGAGGCGAGGCCCTTCGACCCCGGTGACGGTCCCGTCCCTGTGACGGTGCGGGGCCGACGCACTCGGAAGGTGAGGACCATCGGCCCCGTGACCGTGGGGGCCAGCGGCCCTGGGCGGCGTGGTGGCCCGTGCACCCCGAACGTGAGGGCAAGGCCCCGGCGACCATGCGGGCGGTGGCCCGCCCCCACGACCGCGCGGCCGACAGTGCTCAGAAGGTGAGGACCACCCGCCCCCGGCGGCCGTGCGGGACGGCCACGGCGTCGTACGCCTCCTGGTAGTCCTCGAACGGCACGGTCTGCGCGACGCGCACGCCCAGCTCGCCGGTCACCGACCTTTCCAGAAGACCTGCCAGCCGGGCGCCGTCGGGCTGCACGAAGACAGCCTTCACCTCGATGCCGCGCTCCGACGGGACCGGCAGCGGCGGCAGCACGCCCACGAAGACCCCGGAGTCGACGACCGCCCCGATCCCGTCCTGCTGCAGCGCGCCGGCGTCGGCCACGGCGTCGTACGCCCGTTCGGGCAGCTCCGTCACCAGGCGGGCGCCGGTGCCGGTGACGAAGTCGCGGTCAGTCTCACGAGCCAAGCCGGTCACCTGCCAGCCGGCGTCGGCGGCGAGCACCAGCACGTACCCGCCCACGGCGCCGGCGGCCCCGGTGACCAGCAGAGTGCGTCCGTCGCTGGCGCCGAGCAGGTCGACGATCTGGGCGGCTGTGAGGGCGTTGAGCGAGACCGTGGCCGCCGCCGCGTCGTCGAGACCGTCGGGCACGGCGGCGACGGAGGGGGCGGGCACCACCACGACCTCGGCGTGGGCGCGGGTCAGCTGGTTCAGGTCGGTGGTCACGGCGGCGACCCGCTGGCCCGTACGCACCGTGGCGACGTCCGCGCCCACGGCGACGACGGTGCCGGAGAAGTCCCAGCCCAGACCGACGTCGCCGACAAGCCCGAAGAGCTCCCGGGCGGCTCCGGACGCGACGTTGACATCGACGGGGTTCACCGTGGCGGCGGTGGTGCGGATGGCGACCTCACCTGGGCCGGGGGTGGGGTCCGCGACCTCGACGAGCTGCGGGACGGGGGTGCCCGGGCGGGCGATGAGTGCACGCATGATGGTTCCTTTCGTTGTCTCCACTAGGACGTATCTCTAAGATGAACGCGTTGCTCCCCAAGAGGAAGTGCCAACTTCAAGGTCGGATACGCACCAGGAGGTAAGCATGGCGACGATGACCGCAGCCCAGAAGAACGAGCAGGCCCGCATCGACTTCGATGCCTTCCTGGCCACCTGCCCCAGCCGCAAGCTGCTCGACCGCATCGCCGACAAGTGGGTGACGCTGACCCTGTCGGCGCTGGGGGAGAACGGCACCATGCGGTACTCCGAGATCTCGCGGCAGCTCGCCGGGGTCAGTCAGAAGATGCTCACCCAGACTCTTCGCTCCCTGGAGCGCGACGGGCTGGTCGAGCGCGAGGTGACGCCGTCGGTGCCGGTGCGCGTCGACTACCGGCTCACGCCGCTGGGCCGGTCGTTGCTCCAGCCCATCCGGCACCTGAAGCGGTGGGCCGAGGAGCACATGGTGGAGGTGGAGCGGGCGCGGGAGGCGTACGACGGCGAGTTCGGCTGACCGTCAGCCCTCGTAGACGCCAACGACCGCTCGCGCCCGCTCCCGCAGGGCGTCGCGCAGCGCCTGCGGCTCGAGCGCCTCGGCCTGCGCGCCGAGCTGCCACAGCGACCACTCGGCGTGCCACAGGTCCTGGTAGGTCACGTCGAGCAGCAGCCGGCCGTCCGGCTCGATGGCCACGATGCGTACGGCCTCGGCTGACGCGATCAGCTGCTCCTGACGGGTCGCGTCGACGCGTACGCGCACGGTGATGTGCCCCTCCGACAGGAACGACGCGCACCGCTCCTGCCAGAGCCGCGCGAGGTCGATGCCAGCCGGGCGATCGGCTGGCTCGGGCAGCGACTGGGCAGCCGCGATGCGCGAGAGACGGTACGTACGGTTCTCGCCCCTGCGCGTCGCCAGCAGGTAGGCGCGGGTGCGTACGCTCACCAGGCCCAGCGGGTCCACGGTGCGGGTACGGGGAGGTTGGCCCGCCGCTGCGTACTCGATGCGCAGCCGCGTGCCGCCCAGCACGGCGCGGCGCACCTCAGCGAGGACCTCCGTCGATACGTGCTCGGCGTGCCGGTCGGGGAGCAGGGCGGGGCCAGGGTCCACGAGCATCCGCTCGGCAGCCGCGCTGGCCGCGCGCTGACCGCCCTCTGGCAGGGCGTCCACCACCTTGCGCATCGCCGACGCCAGGGCGGCTCCGAGGCCGAGCGCGTGGTGCGACCCGCTCGTGAGCAGCGCCACGGCCTCCTCGGGCGTGAGCCCGGTCAGCTCGGTGCGAAAGCCGGGCAGGAGCGCGTACCCGCCGTGGCGGCCGCGCTCGGCATACACCGGGACCCCGGCCACCGACAGGGCCTCGATGTCGCGGAGGACCGTCCGTGGCGAGACCTCCAGCTCGGCGGCGATCGCATCGGCGGTCATCTGCCCGCGCTGACGCAGCAGCAGCACGAGGGACACGAGACGGTCGGCGCGCACCTGCGAAGAATGTCAGCAAAACACGACAGGAGATGGCGGGATGATGCGGAACTGTCGGGGCGGAGGCGCCGTACGGCGCTCGTGACGGGGCCGTGCCCCACGACCAGCAGGAGACGAACATGACTGTCGAACGAACCGCCATCAACCCGGTGACGTGGTCGCTGCCCATGGGCTTCAACCAGGGGGAGCTGGTGACGGGCCGGACCCGCACGCTCTACTGCTCCGGGCAGACCGCGACGGCGGCAGACGGTAGCCCGCAGCACGAGGGTGACATGGCGGGCCAGCTCGCGCTGAGCCTCGACAACCTGGTGGCTGTGCTGGAGGGCGCGGGCATGGGGCTCGGTGACCTGGTGCGGCTCACCGTGTACGCCACCGACGTCGACCTGCTGCTCCAGCACTACGGCGTCCTGGCGGGCCGCCTGGCCGAGGCCGGAGCCGCGCCGTCCACCACGATGCTCGGCGTGACCCGGCTGGCGATCCCCGGCCTGATGGTCGAGCTGGAGGGCACGGCCGTCGCCTGATCGCCCGAAAACCCGGGCTTTGGGCCTCCGTCGCCCTGCGGCGACGGAGGTCCCGCCCGGCGCGGCATGGTTCAGACGGGGTGCTCGGTGCTGCGACTGATGATCTCCGCGGCGACCCGAGAGGGCTCCTTGTCGGGCAGCCAGTGGTCGGCGTCGAGCTCCACGAACCTGTACTCGGCGGCGACGTACTCACGCGTCAGCTCGGCCGCCCTGCGGCGCAGAGCCGTGTCGTGAGAACCCCACACGTACGTCGTGGGCACCCGAACCGGCTGGTCCATGACGTCGGCTCCCAGACCACGGTTGGCGCGGTACCAGGTGATCGGGCCGTGCAGCGACTCCGGGCTGGCGAAGCGACGCCCGTACGCCTCCGCGCCCGGCACCTGGTCGCGCTGCATCATCGCGCCGACCCGCCCGGCGAGCAGCCGCTCAGGGATCCGGGGCAGCTGGAAGAACGTGCGGTACCAGCCGCGCAGCCACTGCGACGGCCTCCGGTTCGCTCGTCTCAGCGCGGCCGGGTGAGGCGTCGACAGCACCGTCAGCGTCGCGACCCGCTGCGGGTGCAGGGTCGCCGCCGCCCAGGCGACCGCCCCGCCCCAGTCATGGCCCACGAGGGCCACCTGGTCGGCCCCGGCCTCGTCCATCAGCGCGACGACGTCGTCGACCAGCTCGGTGATCGTGTACGCCTCCGTGCCTGACGGCGACGCCGCTGGCGAGTACCCGCGCTGGTCGGGCGCCAGTGTGCGCAGCCCCGCCTCGTGGAGCACCGGCTCGACCTCGCGCCAGCTCGAGGCGTCCTGGGGGAACCCGTGCAGGAGCACGACGACCGCTCCGTCCCGGGGGCCTCCGTCGCGGACGTCGAAACGGAGTCCCTGGCGCTCGAACGTGTCCATGACCTCAACCTAGGCGCGCCCCCACGGCGACGCACTGCATCCCCTTGCCGGGGTGAGTCCCTGCATGCCGTACGCGGCCGTACCCGCGCTGGATCGCCGAGGAATCAGGTGCGGCAAGCCACGACGCGTCGAGACCACGTCTCTCACTCAGCCGCGAGAGCGCGGGGCGCCATCTGTCGACAACGCGTACGAGCTCGTACTGACGCGCGATCAGGTCGGGTCAGCGCCCCGACCGCGGGTCGCTCAGGACTCGGTGATGTGCTTGCCGACCTCGTCGACGAAGGTGTCGATGGAGGTGTTGTCGCGGGATCCGTAGTTGTAGTGCGTGGTGCCGGCGCCGTGCGGGTCCTGGCCCCAGCCGCAGAGGAACGCGGCGGGCTCACCGGTGGCGGTGTCGTGGCCGTACTCCCACGTGTAGTACAACGTCTGCGTCTCGTCAGGCCCACTGACGACCATGGTCGCGTACGCCTCGGCGGGTTGCTGCGGCTCGGGCATGGTGACCAGCACGGCGGCGTAGTCGGGACGCTGCACGACGTAGGCGGCGAGCCCGTCGCCCGGGATCTTGCTCTCCTCGGGAACGCGCTCGTTGAGGTCGGCCCAGATGTCCGCGAGCTTCGGCCCCAGGTCGACCTCGGTCGCCTCCTCCAGGAGGTCGACGTTGGGGTCGAGGGCGATGTCGCGAAGAACGCGGTGTGCGAACACGTAGTGCACCGTGCGTGGGGCCATGGGGTCACCCTCCCACAAACCCGCCGCGTGCGGTACGAGGAACGCCGTGCCACTGTGCGCCGACCGGCCACGACCGCTCGATCGGGTACCGAGAACGGTGCTGCACCTTGTCGCAGGCGACTCCGTGTCCCTGATCTCGTTGACCGGCCGCTGCGCGTCGCTCCTGCCGACGCCGGTGCCCGTCGAGCCCGCCTCGCCGAGGTACGCCCGACGCCCAGTCCGCAGGATGCTGCTGCCCTGGCCTCCGTGGCGCGCACCAGCTGCTTCCCTCAGCCTCGACGGCACCCGGCGGCCAACCGGCGACCTGCGGCGGGCGGGACCCTCCTGCGACCTCTGGACACCAGGCGCCGGTAGTCGTGTCCTGCTGGCCGAAGACCCTAGACAGTGAGAGATTCGGTACGAACCGAGGAGGTTTCATGTCTGAGAACCCGCCCACCCCGCGCCGTGCCCGCGAGCCCGAGCCGGAGGAGATGCGCATCCAGCACAGAGCCCAGCCGTCCCCAGCCCCGGCCGGCTCGGACGACCTGCCCGAGACTCAGCAGATGCCGGCAGTGCTGGCCGACGGCGACGCGGCCCGCGGCGTCGGGACCGGCGCCTCGGCCCCCGGTGCCCGGCACGCACAGGCCGACGACCTCGCTGCCACGCAGGCGATGCCGCAGGACCTGTGGCGCGACTCGGACGCTTCCGACGCCACCCAGGCGATGTCGGCCGCCGACCCTGACGCGACCCAGGTGGTGCCGGACGACGCGGCCGCGACCCGGGCCATGGCCGCTGCTGACCCTGACGCGACCCAGCTGGTGCCGGCTGATCCCGTTGCGACCAGGGCCATGCCTGCCGTCGACCCGGATGAGCCCGTCGCGGCCCGGCGGCTCGCCGACGCCGACGACCCGGTGGCCGCCGCGGGGCCGATCGACCCGGATGCGGTCCCGGCCGAGCCGGCAGCCCCGACCCCGTACGCCGCCGCCACCCCGCCCGGCGGCACCACTCCGCCCCCGCCCGTGAGCGGCGACGACCCTGCGCGGCGCTCCAACGCCGTCCCCGTGATCGTCGGCCTGGTGGTGCTGGCGCTCATCGTCCTCGCCGCCTGGTGGTTCACGCGCGACCCCGCGCCCACGACCGCCAACCCCGCCAGTACGGCCCCGGCGCCTGCGCCCCCCCAGCCCGCCTCTGCGCCGCCGGTCTCCACGCAGCCCGCGACCCAGCCGGCCACGACGCAGGCGCCGACCACCGCCCCCGCGACCGTGGCCCCGGCGACCACGGCCCCGGTGACGACGGCCACCGCGACGGCCCCGGCCACCACGGCACCGGCCACCACGCAGCCCGCGCAGACCACCCAGCCCGCGACCACGGCTGCCACGACCCGCCTTGCCTCCACCGCTCCCGCGCCCGTGCAGACCACCCTGCCCGGCAAGGGCGCCGCGACACTGCCTGCGCTCACCGTGGCCGTGACCGAGCCGCCGAACGCCGCCAGCCGGATCCAGGGGGTGTCCGGCTACTGGGTGAAGATGTGCGCGACGAGCGCGGCCAGCACCGTCGATCCCGCCGCGTGGACGCTCAGCAACACCAAGGGGCAGCAGGCGGCCCGGGCGACCGGCACCAGCTACCAGCCCGCCATCAAGACCGGCCCGATCGCTGCTGGTCAGTGCAGCGAGGGGTTCCTCTCGTTCGCCACCCCTGACTCCTTCATCCAGGGCAGCGACGCGTTCAAGCTCACCTACAGCGACGGGTCCAGCAAGGTCACCTGGAACACCCACTAAGCCAGGACTCGGTCACGTGACCTGCACAACCGGTGCGAACAGCGGCGTTGCTCGCCCCAGAGGGGACCAGCGCACGTAGGCGCACCGGTTGTGCAGGTCACCCCCGTGACCAGCCCCGGGAGACCCTTCCCGCGCCCGGGTGGCAAGGCGCTGCAACCACGGGGCTGCCCCCACTCACCGGTGGAGACTGCCCTCACCGACATCCCGAGGAAGGCAGCGCCGTGACCGAGATCCTCGCCGCGGCGAGCGTGCTCACCGACTTCGTGCCCGAGCACGACGTCTTCGTCGGGATCGACTCCGACGGCTGCGCGTTCGACGCCATGGACATCAAGCACTACGAGTGCTTCACGCCGTGCACCATCCGGTTCTGGGACCTGCAGCCCGTCTCCACCCTGGCTCGCGAGACCGCGATCTTCACGAACCTGCACTCGGTCACCCGCGGCCTCAACCGCTGGCTGGCGCTGCGCCAGGTGCTCGACCTGCTGCGCGACCGCACGGAGGTCGCCGAGCGCGGCGTCACCATCCCCGACTACCCCGAGCTGACGCAGTTCATCGAGTCGCCGTACCCGCTCAGCGACGCCGGCATCGCCGCCTTCGCCAAGGAGAACCCGTCCGACACCATCGCCCGCGCGATCCGCTGGGGCAACGGCGTGAACGCGGCCATCGCCGACATGGTGCACGGGTGCGGGCCGTTCCCGGGCGTACGCGAGGCGATCGTCGCCATGCAGCCGGACGTCGACTGCATGACCGTCTCGGCGACCCCCATGGAGGCGCTGATCCGGGAGTGGAACGAGCACGGCCTCGCCCCGTACATGAAGGTCATCGCCGGCCAGGAGATGGGCTCGAAGGCGCAGCACGTGCAGTACGCGGCGACCGGCAAGTACGACCCCGCGCGGATCATGCTCATCGGCGACGCCCCGGGTGACCGCGACGCCGCCCGCGCGGTCGGCTGCCTGTTCTACCCGATCGTGCCGGGCGCCGAGAAGGAGTCCTGGCAGCGCTTCACCGAGGAGGCGCTGCCGAGGCTGCTCGACGGCACGTACGCAGGTCCGTACGCCGACGGGCTCCTCGCGACCTACGAGTCGCACCTGCCAGACCAGGTGCCCTGGGAGACCCTCTCGGGCACGACCACGGTGACGATGCCGAAGGTGAAGAGCTGATGCCCACGACCGCTGACCTGACCGCGAAGCCGTACCACCTCAACCCCTCCCAGATCGACTGGGTCGAGCAGACCCTGGCCGGCCTCACCACCGAGGAGAAGGTGGGGCAGCTGTTCTTCAACCTGTTCTTCTTCGGCGGCGACGCCTTCTCCGGCAACAGCCTGTCGAACCAGGAGATGGTCACGAGGTACGGCATCGGCGGCGCGCGCTACCAGGGCGGCACGGCGGCGCAGGTGCAGAACTTGCTCAACGAGCTGCAGTCGTACGCGAAGGTGCCGCTGCTCGTGGCCGCGAACTGCGACTCCGGCGGCAACGGGGCGTGCAACGACGGCACGTACATCGCCTCCGGCGCCCAGTCCGAGGCCGCCGGCGACCCGCAGGTGGCGCACGACGCCGGGTACGTCTCCGGGCGCGAGGCGACCGCTCTGGGTGTGAACGTGAACTTCGACCCCTGCGTCGACATCCTCATGAACTGGCAGAACACCATCGTCAACACCCGTGCGTACGGGACCGACGCCGACACGGTGATCCGCTACACGAACGCGTACGTGGACGGGCTCAAGGAGTCCGAGATCGTCTGCTGTGTCAAGCACTGGCCGGGGGACGGCGTGGAGGAGCGCGACCAGCACCTGATCCTGGGCGTCAACGACCTGCCGCCTGCCGAGTGGGACGCGTCGTTCGGCAAGGTCTTCCGCAACCACATCGACCGCGGCGTCGAGATGATCATGGCCGCGCACTTCGTGATGCCGGAGTACCAGAAGCAGCTCAACCCCTCGCTGAAGGACGCCGACCTGCTGCCGGCGACCCTGTCGAAGGAACTGACCACCGACCTGCTCAAGGAGCGGCTCGGCTTCAACGGACTCGTCGTCACCGACGCCTCGCACATGCTCGGCATGACCTCGGCGATGCGGCGGCAGGACTACGTGCCGCTGGCCATCGCCGCCGGCTGCGACATGTTCCTGTTCTTCAACGTCATGGAGGAGGACTTCGGCTTCATGCTCGACGGCGTGAAGAACGGGGTCATCACCGCCGAGCGCCTCGACGACGCCGTACGCCGCGTGCTCGGCCTCAAGGCCAAGCTGAACCTGCACATGAAGCAGGCCGACGGCACGCTGCAGAAGACGCCCGACGCGCTCGAGGTCGTGGGGTGCGAGGAGCACCTGGAGATGCGCCGCAACGCCGCCGACAAGGGCATCACGCTGGTCAAGAACACGCTCGACCAGCTGCCGATGAACCCGACCGACCACAAGCGCGTACGCCTCTACTACCTCTCCGGCGAGAAGGGCGGCATCGTCTCCGGCAACGACAAGACGGTCGAGCAGCTGACGGCGATGCTGACCGAGCGGGGCTACGAGGTGACGCTCAACGACGGCACCACGCGCATCAAGGGCTCGACGCTCGAGTACCGCGACCAGGTCGACTGCGCGCTGGTGATCGCCGACGTGGTCGGGTACGGCGCTCAGAACAACTACCGCATCCAGTGGCAGACGGCGATGTCGAACGAGGTGCCCTGGTACGTCTGGGAGGTGCCGACCTTCATGGTCAGCCTCAACTACACGACCCACCTGCACGACGCCACGATGGTGAAGTGCTACGTGAACGCGTACCACTCCAACGAGGAGAACCTCCGCGCCGTGCTCGACAAGCTCGAGGGCAAGAGCGAGTTCAAGGGCGGCCACAACGACCTGGTCTGGACGAACAAGTGGCAGGCCCGCCTCTGAGATCCGGTGGTTGAGCAAGGCTCGTCCGAGGTACGAGGACGAGGCGCGGCGAGACCCGACTTGGCTGAGCGGGGCGAAGCCAGGGCGCCCTGGGGACGGAGGTTTCGCCGTGCCTCGCTGGCGCTCGGCTCGGCGTGCTTTCGACGTGGGTCTGCTTGGCAAGCTCAGCAGACCCACACTCCACCACCGCTACACCTAGGGTGAGCCCATGCGAGTGACTCTTCCGACGCAGGACCTCCTGGACGCGATGACCGATCTCCCCGAGGGGGTCACCACCGAGCTGTGGGACTTCACCGAGCCCGCCCCCGAGGGCCACGTCGACCTGGCCGTCCTGCCGTACATGGCACCCGCGACCACGCTCGATGTCCTCCAGAGCGCTGACGTCGGGTGGGTGCAGAGCCAGGCGCTCGGGTACGACGGGGTGGCCGATCACCTCCCCGGCGGCGTCGGGTTCTCGAACGCCGTCGGCGTGCACGAGGCCAGCACCGCCGAGCTCACCCTGGCCCTGATCCTCGCCGCGCAGCGTGACATCCCGGGCTTCGTCCACGACCAGGACGAGGCGCGCTGGAACACGAAGTTCACGCCTGGCCTCCTCGGCCGTACGGCCCTCGTGGTCGGCGTCGGCGGAGTCGGCACGTCGATCGCGACCCTGCTGCGCGCGTTCGGAGCGGCCGTTCTGCGCTCCGCCTCCCGCGCCCGCACCGACGAGGACGGCTCCATCGGCGGCCCCGAGCACCTGCCGCACATGCTGCGGCACTCCGACATCGTCGTCCTGGTCACCCCGCTCACCGAGCAGACCCGGCACATGGTCGACGCGGACTTCCTCGCCGCCATGCCCGAGGGTGCCTTGCTGGTCAACGTGGGGCGTGGCCCGCTCGTCGACACCGACGCCCTCGTCGAGGCAGCGACCGCGGGTCGCGTACGCGCCGCGCTCGACGTCACCGACCCCGAGCCGTTGCCGGCGGAGCACCCTTTGTGGCGTACGCCCGGCGTGCTGATCACTCCGCACGTCGGGGGCCGCACCACGACCATGCATGGCCGCGTCGTCGCGCTCGTGTCCAGCCAGATCGCCCACGCGCTAGCAGGGGAGCCGTACGACCACGCCGTCGTCACGCCGTAGTGGACGCTTAGCCCTGGTTGCGGCCGGTGCGCTAGGTTGCGCAGACTGACGAAGGGAACTCATGAGCGCGGCGCCGAACCAGCACGAGACGGTCCAGGGAATGGGAGCGATCCCCGTCGAGGGGGGAGCCGGCTTCCGGGTCTGGGCGCCGCATGCTGATCGTGTGGCCGTCAAGGGGTCCTTCAACGAGTGGTCCGGCGACGCCGACGTGCTGGCCAGCGAGGGCAACGGGTTCTGGTACGGGTTCGTGGCCGGCGCCGCGGTGGGCGACGAGTACAAGTTCCTCATCACCCACGGCGACAGCACGTTCGACCGCATGGATCCGTACGCCATGCAGGTGACGAACTCCGTCGGCAACTCGGTGATCTACGACCACTCCGCGTTCAGCTGGGAGGGCGACAGCTTCCAGTGTCCGCCGCACAACGAGCTCGTGATCTACGAGGCGCACGTGGGCTCGTTCACCGACGAGGGGGAGTGGGTCGGCAACCTCACCGACCTGATCACCAAGCTCGACCACGTGGTCAGCCTCGGGGTGAACGCGCTGCAGCTGATGCCGGTCGCCGAGTTCGCGGGCGACTACTCGTGGGGCTACAACCCGGCCAACATCTTCGCCGTCGAGTCGTCGTACGGCGGCCCCGACGAGTTCAAGCGCCTCGTCAAGGAGGCCCACAAGCTCGGCCTCGCCGTGCTGCTCGACGTGGTGTACAACCACTTCGGCCCGAGCGACCTCGACCTGTGGACATTCGACGGGTGGGCCGAGAACGGCCTCGGCGGCATCTACTTCTACAACGACGACCGCGCCCACACGCCGTGGGGCGCCACGCGTCCCAACTACGGCGTGGGCGAGGTGCGGCAGTACATCCGCGACAACGCCTTCATGTGGCTGCGCGACTACCACCTCGATGGCCTGCGCTACGACATGACCCCGTACGTGCGCAGCGTCAACGGCTCGGGCTTCGACCTGCCCGACGGGTGGAGCCTGATGCGCTGGATCAACGGTGCCATCCGGGAGGAGTTTCCTGGTCGTGTACTGATCGCCGAGGACCTCCACGGCCATCCGCAGGTGACGTCCAATGGGGCCGACGGCGCTCTGTTCCACTCGCAGTGGGACGCGAAGTTCGTCCACCCCGTGCGCGAGGCGCTGGAGACCATCGACGACGCGCAGCGCTCCATGGCTGATGTACGGGACGCGATCGGTTCCTCGTACGGCGAGGCGTTCTCGCGCGTCATCTACACCGAGAGCCACGACGAGGTCGCCAACGGGCGCGCCCGGGTGCCGGAGGAGATCGAGCCGGGGAACCCGAGCGGCTGGGCGGCGCAGAAGCGCTCCACGCTGGGCGCGGGGCTGGTGATGACCTCCCCGGGCATCCCGATGATCTTCCAGGGGCAGGAGTTCCTGGAGGGCGGCTGGTTCCGCGACGAGGTGCCGCTGGACTGGCACCGCAACGACGACTTCGCCGGCATCGCGAACCTCTACCGCGACCTGATCCGGCTGCGGCGCAACTGGCACGACACCACCAAGGGTCTCTCGGGCCAGGGGCTGTTCCTGCACCACACCAACGACGACGCCAACGTCATCGCCTGGCAGCGCTGGTACGACCACGGCGAGGGTGACGACGTCATCGTCGTCGTGAACTTCTCCGCGCAGGAGCGAGGGGCGTACAGGATCGGCATGCCGAACGCCGGGCTGTGGCGGCTGCGGCTGAACTCGGACGCGAAGATCTACTCGCCGCTGTTCGGCAACCACCCCTCGGCCGACGTGGAGGCCTACGAAGGCAAGTGCGACGGCATGGACGCGTACGCGGAGATCACCATCGCTCCGTACTCGATGCTGATCTACTCCCAGGACTGATCCGCCGGTTCCTGAGCGGCCCCGCTGGTTGAGCGAGGAGGACCCGAGCTTGCGAGGGGTCGTCCGAGTCGACACCAGACCTGACCGAGCGGAGGGAGGTCAGGCAATCTGCCGATGTCGACCGGCCTGCCACTGAGGCGGACCGGGGTGCTGCACGGCCATCAGTCGAGGTGGAAGACCTCCTCCAGCTCGACGAACGACTCGTCGGGCGCCTGGTCGCCGATGCCGCTGAACAGGTGCCGGACGGAGGCCTGCCAGCGGGCGTTGACGTCCTCGCGCGCCATCGCTTCCTGAGCGGCGGTCAGGCCGTCGGGCGTCTCCACGTAGCCGAACATCAGCCCGTCGTCGTTCATGAACAAGGAGTAGTTGCCCCAGCCGTTGCGCCGCAGCGCTTCCTGCATCTCGGGCCAGACGTCACGGTGTCGTGCCTTGTACTCAGTGACGTGCTCGGGCGCCACCCGCACCATGAACCCGACCCGCTGCATCAGCGCGCCAGCCACTCAGTGATCGCCGCGGCGACCTCGCCGGCGTGGTCGCGCAGCAGGTTGCTCCCGCGGATGGCGCGCCACTCGGCGGAGGCCAGCTTCGTCGTCAGCGCCTCGGCCGACATCTGCGCCGCCTTGTCATCGGAGGTCAGCACCAGCGTGGGCGCGGTGACCTTGCCGAGGTGGGCGCTGACGTCGATCGAGGCCATGGCATCGAGGGCGGCGAGCACGCTCTGCTTGGTGACGCCCTGCTCGGTGAAGGCGCTCTCGGGCATGAGGCGCATCAGCGTCCGCGACACCTTGCCCGCGCCGCCACCCGGGGCCACCGGGGTGTCGATCAGCACCAGGCGGCGTACGGCCTTCGGCTGCTCCGCCGCCAGCCGCAGCGCGACCATCCCGCCGAGCTGTACGCCGCAGACGTCGACCTGCTCCAGGTCGTCGAGGTCGATCCGGGTCAGCAGGTCGGAGACCGCCGCATCGATGTCGAACTCGCCGGACTGCGTCGGCTTCAGCCCGCGCAGCCAGGGAGCGGTGAGCGGGCGGCTCGCGCCGAGCTCGGTCACCACGTCCTGCCAGGAGGGCGGGCTCATCCGCGCACCGTGGAGCAGCATCAACGTAGGCGTGGTGGCGGGCGTCATGGGGTCGATCCTGCCAGGTCCGGCCCCGGGGTGGCCCGGCATGGCATGGCATGGCCGGAGAACACGGCACCCCACCGGGCAGCTAACGCAGAATGTCCCACTCGACCCGCGGCAGGGGCTGTTGCGTGTCGGTGTGGGCGGCGAGGGGACCGTCTTGCGCAAATCCTTGCTGGTCCGGGTGTCGTCTGGGACGTGGGTTCGGGCCGGTCAGCCGCGCAGGGTGGCCCACTCGACCGGAGGCTTGGGGCTGTTGCGTGTCGGTGTGGGCGGCGAGGGGGACGTCTTGCGCAGGTCCTTGCTGGTCCGGGTGTCGTCTGAGACGTGGGTTCGGGCCCGTCAGCCGCGCAGGGTGGCCCACTCGACCGGAGGCTTGGGGCTGTTGCGTGCCGGTGTGGGCGGCGAGGGGGACGTCTTGCCTGGGTTCCCGTGTGGCATCAAGCCGCTGTGCCCGCCCAGCTAAACGCAGAACGTCCCGCTCGCCCGTCGGGTCGACCCGCGAGAGCCCGAACCTCACGCCGAGGGGATGATTCTGCGCGAGATCTCGGGTTGGGGTCGTTCCTGGGGTCGAGGGGTGATCCCGCGTCGGCTGGGAGGGACTCGGATGAAGTCAGCCCGGGCGGTGGAGCGAGCTTCAGCAGGATGTTCCGCTCGCCACAGATATGGAGCCTTCTGAGGCCGCGTTCCTGAGGCCGAGAGGGTGATTCTGCGCGGGGATGGACGGTCGGGCGATCCGGGGCTGCCTGCCGGGGTGGGGTTGGCCTGCCGGGGCGGGGTTGGTCTGAGGGGGTGGACCCGCGCCGGATGCTCCGCTCGTCGCAGACATGGAGCCGTTGAGGCCGCGTTCCTGGGTCGAGGGGATGATTCTGCGCGGGGATGGACGGTGGGGTGCTCTGGGTGGGCTTGGCCTGCCGGGGTGGCGTTGGCCTGAAGGGGTGGACCTGCGCAGGACGTTCCTCTCGCCGCGTATGTGGGCTCGTACAGGCCTCGATGCCGCGGTCGAGGGGAACATCCTGCGCGGATGTGACCCCGCGGTGCAGGGGCGCGTCGCGTGGTGCCTCCGTGGCCAGGATCTGGCCCGGTCCGAGCCGCTCCGTGGATGGTCCCGCAGCCGGAGCGACACGGCTGGTTGGCTATCGCCCGTGCGACTGAAGGACCGTGCCGCCCTCTGGCTGCGACCGGGGCTGCTGGCCTGGCTGTACGTACGGGTCCCCCGAGGTGTCACCGGCTGGCGGCTGCTCCATGCGGCAGACGGGGGGATGCACGTCCATGGCGGCCAGGTCGTCGGGGCCGAGGAGTCCTGGCCCCTGGAGGCGGTGCCGATCCCGCACGACCTGGTCGAGCAGCACCCCGAGCTGGCCTGGTACACGGGCCTCGACGCCCCCTGCGTGATGACCCCCGAGGTCCCACGCCTGCTGCAGGGCCAGGTGGTCGTGGCGGCGTACCAGGGCGACCGGGTGGTCGCCGTCACCGGGGTTCAGCACGGGATCGTGCTGGACGACCTGTACGACTCCGCCCGCACCCGCACGCTCGGCGCCCACCACGCCGACGGCCGTACCGACTTCGCCCTCTGGGCCCCCACCGCCCGCGAGGTTGAGCTGCTCACCTGGCCCGCCGACGCAGGAGCAGAGCCGGCCATCGACGACGCCCAGATCCACCCCCTGCACCGCGACCCCGACGGCACCTGGACCACCACGCTCGCCGGCGCGGGGGAATGGCGCTACCTCTACCGGGTCACGGTCTACGTGCCCACCACCGGACGCGTCGAGCAGAACCTCGTCACCGACCCGTACTCCGTCGCCCTCACCCTCGGCTCCCGCCGCTCCGTCGCGACCGACCTCGCCGACGAGCGGTGGGCGCCGGAGCAGTGGCGTACGGCACCGCAGCCGCGCCTGGAGCAGTGGGTCGACGCCACGATCTACGAGCTGCACGTGCGCGACTTCTCCATGAGCGACCCGCTGGTGCCCGAGCGGCTGCGCGGTTCGTACGCGGCCTTCGCCCACGACGGCGAGGGCGCCCGCCACCTGCGACGGCTGCGCGAGGCCGGCCTGAACACCGTGCACCTGCTGCCGGTGTTCGACATCGCCACCATCACCGAGGAGCGGGGGCTGAGACGGCAGCCGCCCGACCTCACCCCGTACGCGCCGCAGTCGGAGCGCCAGCAGGCCCTGGTCTCCAAGGTGAAGGGCGACGACGGCTACAACTGGGGCTACGACCCGTTTCACTGGCTCGCGCCCGAGGGGTCGTACGCGACCTCCGACGCCGCGGCCGACGGCGGGCACCGCATCGCCGAGCTGCGCACCATGATCGGCGCCATCCACGGCATGGGGCTGCGCGTGGTGCTCGACCAGGTGTTCAACCACACGCACGCGTCGGGGCAGTGGCCGCACTCGGTGCTCGACAAGGTGGTGCCCGGCTACTACCACCGCCTCAACGAGGACGGCGGCGTGCACCAGTCGACCTGTTGCGACAACGTCGCCACCGAGCGCGTGATGGCCGAGAAGATCATGGTCGACGCGTGCGTGCTGTGGGCCCGGGAGCACAAGGTCGACGGGTTCCGGTTCGACCTGATGGGGTTCCACTCGCGCGCCACCATGCTCGCGGTGCGGCAGGCCCTCGACGCGCTCACCCCTGCCGACGCCGGGGTCGACGGGCGCCAGGTGCAGCTGTACGGGGAGGGCTGGAGCTTCGGCGAGGTCGCCGGCAACCGGCTGTTCGTACAGGCGTCGCAGGGGCAGCTCGGCGGCACCGGGATCGCGACGTTCTCCGACCGCATCCGCGACGCGGTGCGCGGCGGCGTACCGTTCGACCACGACCCCCGCCGCCAGGGGTTCGCGACCGGGCTCGGCACGTGCGACAACGGTCACGGCCTCGACGCCTCGCTCGGCGAGCTCACCGACCTGCTGCAGCTCGGGCTGGCCGCGAACCTGCGGACGTTCCAGATGCGCGACCACACCGGTGCCTGGGTGCGCGGCGACCAGGTGCACTACCGCGACACGGTCGCCGCGTACGCCGAAGAGCCCGACGAGACCCTCTCCTACGCCGACGCGCACGACAACGAGACGCTCTGGGACGCGCTGGTGCTCAAGCTCGCCGGGCACCTCACGATGGCTGATCGCGTACGGCACAACGCGCTCGCCCTGGCCTGCGTGACGCTGGCGCAGACCCCGGTGCTGTGGCACGCCGGGGCCGACCTGCTGCGGTCGAAGTCGCTGGACCGCAACTCGTACGACTCCGGCGACTGGTTCAACCGCCTCGACTGGACCGGCGAGGACAACGGCTTCGGGCACGGCCTGCCGCCGGCCGCCGACAACCGCAGCGTGTGGCCGATCCTGCGGCCGCTGCTGAAGCGCCGCGACCTGAAGCCGAGCGCCGAGGACGTGGCGCTGGCGACCGGCATGGCGCAGGACCTGCTGCGGCTGCGGGCCTCGACCAGGCTGTTCCGTCTCGGCTCGGCGGCCCGGGTCCGGGAGCACGTACGGTTCCCGGTCGCCGGCACGCCGTACGCGATCCCGGGCGTCGTGGCCTATGTGGTCGAGGACTCGGCGACCGACCCCGTCGACGAGCGGTGGTCAGGCGTGGTGACGATCCTCAACGGCACGCCGGGCGAGGTCGTGCAGCACCTGCCGGTCGATGGACCATGGGTGCTGTCGCCGGTGCAGCAGCGAGGCGCCGACGACGTCGTACGCGCCTCGACCTGGGCTGACCAGGCGTTCGTGGTGCCGGCGCGGACAGCGGCGGTGTACGTGCGGGAGCTCTAGCGCCCGACCTCGACTGCCCATCGTGATGACGCGGTCAGGCTGGTCCATGGTCGCGACGTGTCGCCTCGATCCGGGCCGGTCAGATAGTCGACGCCGCAAGGGCTAGCTCCCCAGGAAGTCGGCGAGCAGTTCGTTGACCAGGTCTGGCTGGTCCATGTTCGCGTTGTGAGCCGCGCTCGGAACGGTCTCGAGCCGCACCTGCGGGTCTCTGGCCGCCAGTGCGGCCATCGCGGCGGCGATGTTGCCGGAGCGGTCCTCGGCGCCGACGATCGCGAGCGTGGGCACCGGCAGCCGGTACGGGGGGTCGGGCGTGAGCGCGTCCGTCCAGAAGCGCATCACCTCGATGAAGCGCTCACGGCCGGTGCGGCGGAGGCGGTCGGCGGCGTACGCAATCGTCGCGGGCCGTGTGCCGCAGGCGCGCGCCGACTGGTCGACGAGCGCTCGACAGGGATACGCGCGCATCACCAGCGGCGTCGAGCGGAGGGCAAGGCGCTGCAGCCATGCGAGCGGGCCGTGGTTGTCGCTGCAGTCGATGAGCACGAGGCGGGAGACGCCGTCGGGGTGGGCGGCGACGTACGACTGTGCGAGGTTGCCGCCCATGGACTGGCCGACCAGGGTGAGATCAACGGGGTCGAGCAGCTCGACCAGCGCGACGAGGTCGTCGAGCATGTCGGTGTAGCGGAACGGGCCGTCGAGCGTGGAGGCGCCGTGACCACGGGCGTCCCAGCAGACGATGCCGACATCGTCGGGCAACGCGGGCAGCTGCGCGTCGAACATGTGCCCGTCCATGCCCGCGCCGTGCAGGAGGACGACCCAGCGGCCGGAGGTGCTGGCGCGGGTGTTGTACGCCACCTCGCACCCGGGGCGAGACAGCCGGGAGGGGCGGACGTCGTCGATGCTCACGGCTCGATCCTGCCAGGGGACTGCCGATGGTTGCCCGGGACCACTGAGGGGGCGCAGGATGGTCCGGTCGAAGCACCCGGAGGCGTCCTGGGTGGGGCCTGCGTCGTCGAGGGGACGATTCTGCGCACCAGATCAGCGGGACCGGGCGCGCTCCTAGGCACCGCAGGGCACTCCTGATAGCTCAGGCTGAGCAGTCGGGGGGGGACCGATGGCATGGACACGAACGCCGCCGCCGTACATCACCTCGCTGGCAAGCTCGCCTTCGACGGACCGACAGGCGTCGCCACCGCTCGGACCAGCCACAACCCGCCCATCGTGGGGGGGCACCAGGTCCGACGCCGCTTGACCACGGCCACATCCCCGGGGTGGTGCACCTCCTGGCCCCAGCTGGCCGAGAGAGCACCCCGGAGCTGCCCGATTAGCTCGACCGAGACCTGCTGCTGGGGCGCCGGCTGCAACGGCTCGACGCGTGCCGCCCTGACGCTCAGCCAGAGGGGACACACCCCGGTCAAGGATCGGTGGTTTCGAGTACTGAGCGCGAGAGGGGAGGATGCGCCTCCCCGTGGCGGGGCTCACCGCGCCTCTGCTGCGAGTCCCGGTGGTGTCGGCTGCTCAGGGTCAGCCCACCATGTCGTACGCGGCGAGCCGCTTGCGGTCAGCCTTGGAGCCGGACTCCTGCAGCGCGAGCAGCTCGGAGTAGATGCCGCCGCTGCGCGCGAGCTCGGCCGGCGTGCCGATCTCGTCGACGCGGCCGCCCCGCAGCGTGATGATCCGGTCGACCGAGGAGATGGTCGAGAGACGGTGGGCGATGACGAGGGTGGTACGGCCCTCCATCAGCTCCTCCAGACCGGCCTGCACCTGCCGCTCGGCCTTGGTGTCGAGGGCGCTGGTGGCCTCGTCGAGCACCAGGATCGGAGCATCCTTAACCATGGCGCGGCCGACCGCGAGCCGCTGCTTCTGCCCGCCGGAGAGTTTCACGCCGCGCTCGCCGATGGTGGTCTGGAAGCCGTCCTTGAGGCTCTCGATGAAGGTCAGCGCGTTGGCGCGGCGGGCGGCCGTGCGCAGGGTCTCGTCGTCCGCGTCCGGACGGGCGTACGCGAGGTTCTCCTTCACCGTGCCGGAGAACAGAGCCGGCTCCTGGAAGACGACACCGATGCGTGACCTGACCTGCGCCAGGTCGACGCCCGCGAGGTCCACCCCGTCGACGAGCACCTGCCCGGCGCTCGGCTGGTACAGCTTCAGCAGCAGGCTCACGATCGTGGTCTTGCCGCCTCCGGACTCCCCGACGAAGGCCACCCGCTCGCCCGGGGCCACGTCGAACGAGACGTCGGAGAGCACGGGCACGCCGTCGTCGTACCCGAAGGTCACGTCGCGGAAGCTCACCGCGGGCGCGGTGGCGACGCCGGCCCAGGGGGCGTCCGTGAGCTCGGGCACGCGCTCGGTCTCCACCGGCGCGTCCATGACGGCGAAGTAGTCGCGCGACCCGGCCAGCGCGCGCTGGGTGGAGTCGACGAGCCAGCTCATGCCGGTGACCGGCTGCCGCGCGGTGGTGACGATCTGGATCAGCAGCACCATCGTGCCGACGGTGAAGGCGCCCGTGGCCGTACGCCAGAAGATGAGGACGTAGATCCCGAAGAAGATGACGTTGAGGGCGACGCGTCGAATGGTGTCCATGCGGTGCCAGCCTGTGGACTGCTCACCGGTGATCGAGATGGTGCGGTAGTAGAGAGCGCCGAAGCTCGCCAGCTCGCGCACCTCGGCGACGAAGCTCTTGACGACCCGTACCTGGCCGACGACCTCCGCGAACCGGCCGTTGGCCATGTCGACGCTCTCGTTCTTCTCCTTCTCCAGCTGCTGCCAGCGCTTGGAGGAGATCGTGGTGAGCCAGCCGAAGAGTGGGTACATGAGGACGACGAGAAGGGCGATCGGCCAGGAGTACCAGGCGAGGATGGCGACCGAGGCGACCATGGAGAGCAGCATCGGGAGCATCGTGTTGGCAAACATGTTGAAGAACTGGCTGAGCTCGCTGATGGTGCGCGACAGGCGACCGACGATCGTGCCGGTGAGCTCGTCGTCGAAGTACCGCTGCGGCAGCCGCAGCAGCTTGTCGAAGTAGCGCGTCGACAGCAGCGCCCGCAGCCGGGTGGCGAGCACGTCGCCCAGGTAGCCACCGACGTTCGTGATCACCGACGCGCCCGCCTCGACGACGAGGAGCGCGACGGCGAGCCAGATGAGGAGCCGGAGGTCGGCCGGCGTGCCACCCGTGATCGCCACCAGGTGGTCGGTTGCCGCCTTGAGGATGAAGGGGGTCACCAACCCTGCCCCCGTGACGAGCAGCGAGCTGGCGATGATGCCCAGGTAGTACGGCCAGAGCTGTCTTGCCGATCCCAGGATCCGAACGACGCTGCGCATGAGACTCCCCTTCTCCGGCCGTACACGCTACCCGCCGCTCCCAGCGGCCTCGTACGGGTCTCGGCCCGGCTGCGTGGTGTCATCGTCCGTCGGTGTGGGGCGAAGTCAATGCGCAGCGACGTCCTGCGCGCCCTTGCGCAGCGATCTCTCGTGCACGTCATGGCGCAGCGATGTCCGCTCGGCGGGCCTCATGCCGCCAGGGGCCCCCTGGCAGTCCGTCGGCGGAACCTTCCTGCGCGGACGCGATGTTCGCCCCTCCGGAGCCTGGAGGGTGTGGCCGGCTGCCGAGCCCTCGACGCGGCTCCTCCCGCTTCGATCCTCGTGCGTCGGTGGCGCGCGTTCGTGGGACACGCTCAGCGTGGTCCCGTCGACACCGTCTGGCGGCGCGCGAAGCCAGCTCAGGTCGTCGTGCGGCTCCTGCTGCTGCGCGCGAGGGGATCGGACCTCGCCCATGCCGCTCGGTTCGGGGCGCTGGTGGCTGCTCGCTCGCACTGCGGATCTTGAGAGCGACGAGGCTGCCGCGCGGGGTGTACTTGGCGTCCCGCGTCGCCGCAGTGTGCGCACGGTGTTCCCGTCGGCGCGGTCAGGGTGGGTGCTGCCTCACTCTTGAGCTTCGAGGGGACCGACGTGCGCGCCGACGCGCGAAGGAGCACGGCAGCTCCGGTCTCCGGGTCAGGTGCGCGCAGACGGCGCGGGCTCGTGGAACTCGTCGTGGCGTCGCATCCAGTACGACATGGGCTCCTGCGGCCAGCCCTCTGGGACGTCCTCGCCCTCCATCTGGTTGCCGTACGGCGTGAGGTTCGCGAGGCTGCTCACGCTGCCGATGCTGCTGACCATGGTGCCGTTCTGCAGGAAGTACGTGCGGTAGACCTCGTCGCCGTCGCGCAGGACACGTTGATCGCGAACCACTCCGTCGCGCCGAAGTCGGCGGTGAAGGAGTCAGTGCGGATCGTGTACCAGGGGATGTCGGTCCAACCCATCCGCTGGGCGTACGCATGCAGGTTGGCCTGCGGTGCTGGCGAAGCCATGGCCAGGGTGATGTCGTGGGCGTGAAGCAGACCCAGGTCCGCGACACCGTCCGCCCACGAAGAGCAGCCGGGGCACCCCGCGTCCGGCCATCCGGAGACCCCTTCCTCGAAGAAGAAGCGGTAGAGGATGAGCTGGTTCCGACCCTCGAAGAGATCGAGGAGCGACACCTCGCCGTCCGGGCCCTCGAAGCGGTAGTCCGTCTCGATGCGCACCATGGGCATCCGTTTGCGGGCGGCCGCGAGCTGGTTGAGCTGCTCCGCGACGGCCTCCTCCTGCTTGGTCATGGCCTCGAGCGCGTCGTGCCACTCGTCTGCGCTGACGATGCGCGGCTTCGGGATGGTCATGCTGGCAGCCTAAGCCGCCGCCGACTCGGGGGAGGGCGGACACAGAACGGTCCGCTCGACGCGACGCGTGAGCCGTTGCGGGGCAGGTGGCCGGGTTCGGGAGGACACATCTGCGCGCCAAGCCTTGACAGGTGACCAAAAGGTCACATAACGTACAGGCGTGGACGACGACCTGGTGTTCAAGGCGATGGCGGACCCGATCCGTCGGCTGCTGATGGACGCCCTCTACGAGCGCGACGGCCGCACGCTCGGAGAGCTGGAGGTGGTCGTCAACGAGAAGACCGAGATGACGAGGTTCGGCGTGGCCAAGCACCTTCGTCTGCTCGAGACGGCGAATCTCGTCGTCACCCAGAAGCGGGGCCGGGAGAAGCTGCACTTCCTGAACCCCGTGCCCATCCAGGCCATCCACGAGCGGTGGATCGGCAAGTACGCCGAGCGGGCGGGCATCGCGTCCGTGCTGCTCGGTCTCAAACGTTCACTCGAGACGGACCTGACGAAAGGCGAACCGACATGACCACGCACGCGTTCTGCATCTACATCCACGCTCCGGCTGACAAGGTCTGGGCAGCGATCACCACCTCCGAGTACACGAAGAACTGGGGCTACGGCGGCAACGTCAGCTGCGATCTGCGCCCTGGCGGCGAGTACACCAACTTCACGACCGACGAGATGAAGGCGATGGGGATGGGAGATGTGGCCGTCCACGGGAAGGTCGTCGAGGTCGACGAGCCCCGCCGGCTGGTCCTCGACTGGCAGCCTGCCTGGTACCCCGATGCCGAGCCGACCCGGCTGACGTGGCAGCTGACCGAGTTCGAGGGCGGCCTCACGAGGGTGGAGCTGACCCACGACGTGACCAACAACCCGCCGCTGGGAGCCGAGATCGCCGGTGGGAACGATCCCGGTCAGGGCGGAGGCGGCTGGCCCTGGGCGCTGTCGGGCCTCAAGACCCTCCTTGAGACGGGGAGCGCCATGGGGGCCGCAGCCTGAGGCAAGGCACCGAGCCGGCCGGGAGGCCGGCTCGGTGGCCTCTGTTCCTGCGGCCTCGGCGTCGACCCGAGCGCTCCCGACCGGTGCACGCGCCCTACGTTCACACCTCGCGACTGACCAGCGCCCATCCGGCCAGCATCAGCACTTCGCCGGGAGCCGTTCCCTGGACGTGCCCATCGGGCGGGGGATCCGGACTCGCGACACGCGGCGATGGGCGAAGCGCGGCCGGAGAGAGGAGCTCAGTCGGGAGGCCCCCGGTTCTTCAGTCGGGATGCCCCCGCCCTGGGCTGAGAGCGACAGCGCCACCTGACCGGCGCCGGGCTCCGGGTTGCCGTTGTTGAGCGACCAGGGTCATCGCGTCGCCGCTGCGAAGCGCGACGGAGGGTGGAGCTCAGCCGGGCCCGTCCTGGTCTGGACCGAGACAACGCGGCAGCGAGACCGGGCTGGGCCGCGCCGTCTGAACGTCGTGCCCTTGGCGGCGAGTCTGTGGCGGAGCGCTGTGGCGAATCGGCCCGAGACGTCGCTGATGGGGTCAGGGCCGTGAGGAGACGAGGTGTGCAAGGCGCCCGTCGGCGCGGCAGGTGGCGGCGGTTGATGGGGGTGGAGGGGCCGGTCTGCTCGGCATCCCGCGCCTCCTCGAATCACGCTGCCTCCTGAAAGGTCCTGCTCGCCCGGCGGCTACGTTGGAGAGCCCTGCGAATGGTGCGAAGGACCTCTTCGGGGTCATCCACGAGCATCCGCCAGGTGAAGCGCAGGACGATCCAGCCGCGTGCAGCAAGAGCATTGCTCTTGCGAGCGTCGTTCGCCCGGTGCCCTGGGCTGGAGTGGAAGGCCTGGCCGTCGATCTCGATGGCCACCTTCTCCCGGCCGAAAGCGATGTCGATGAAAAAGCCGTGGACGGGGGCATTGCCCAACCAGCCCCGGATCTTGGCGCCCCAGAGCAGCTGGTGCGCAATGCGCTCGGCTTGCGACCAGGGTTCGGCGCGAGACTCGTGCAGGATGCGCCGGCGAGCGGCTGTCCCTCGCCGGTAACGCTGGGCACGGAGCGCGTCCTGCAACGCCGGCAGGCCCCTGCCTCGCCGCTCGCGCAGATACGCATCCACAGCTTCGCCTCGGTCAGTGCTGGCCCGGTCGAGCGCGGCCAGCTGTGGTGAGAGGCAGGCAACGCCACCGATCCAGTGGATCTGGTCGCGTGGGACCATCCTTCGCGTGACCCGGAAGCCTGGCCGAGGGCGTCGACGAGGGCCAGCGATCAGGATCTCGGTGACCTCCAGGTCGGGCAGCAGTGTCATCCTCAGTGCCGCGTCACCCACGATCACGCCATCGGGAACCCAGAGCCGTGCCATCTCGACACGAGCGGCGAAGTCGTCGACGAGGTGAGAAGGGCAGTAGATGGCCGGCAGCATGCGCACGAGGCTGCCCGCCTTGACTGCCGATGCCACGAGGCGGCGCATGCGATGGTCAGACGTGTCCAGGCGAAACGGCCGGTCAGGGATCTCCACGACCACGACCATGGACGCCGGCACGTAGACGCGTCAGGGAGTCCCGCCGCCTGTGGACACCGCCTGTGACGGCTCGTGCCTGTGGACGACGCGGGCCGGCGGCCATCAGCCCGCCGTGTGCACCACCCTCGTCGGCGCAGGAACGACACAGCAGGGGGTGGCAGCGGACGTCCACGTGGGGTCGGGGCGCCTTTCACGCACGCGATGACACGGTGCTGGATGGTCCGCTCGACGCGGCGGGAGTGGCTGGGTCCCGCGGCTGGTGGGTCGCGGGGATCATTGTGCGCGGGGGGTGGCGAGTCGCAGGTTCCTGGGTGGTCGGCGAGGTGGGGGGTCTCGCCCGTCGAGGTGGGGTTTGCGGATCGGGTCTTGGTGCTGGATGGTCCGCTCGACGCGTCGGGAGTGTCCGAGATTGCCGTCTGCTGGGTCGACGGGATCGTTCTGCGTGGGTGCGCTGGCTGGCGACCCGCGGGTGCCGGGATCGGCCGCCGAGTGGGTGAGGGTCTCGCTGACTGCGTGGGCTTTGCGGGACGTGGGAGCTGTGCTGATTGGTCCCTCGACGAGGCGGGAGTGTCCGGGATTGCCGTCTGGTGGGTCGAGGGGATCGTTCTGTGCAGAGGCATCGGCTGGCCAGCGGCGCGCTGCCTGGGTCGGTTGGCGAGTGGCGCGGGTGTCTAGGCCGGCCGGCGAGTGGGGGCGGACTCGTGTGCCTCGTTGCGGATTAGAGCGGCTGTGCTGGATGGTCCGCTAGACGCGGCGGGAGTGTCCGGGACTGCCGTCTGGTGGGTCGAGGGGATCGTTCTGTACAGGGGCATGGGTGGCGAGCGGCGCGCTGCCTGGGTCGGTTGGTCAGTGGGGGGCGGACTCGTGTGCCCGTTGCGGATATTGCGGATCACGGCTGCTGTGCTGGATGGTCCGCTAGACGCGGCGGGAGGGTCCGGGATCGGCGTCTGCTGGGGCGAGGGGATCGGTTCTGCAGCGGGAAGCATCGGCTGGTGAACCGCAGGTGACGGGGTGGAGCCGCCGGGCGCTCCAGGGCGACCCCTTCTTGCCACAGTGAGGGAGGCGGCCCTCAGCTCCACGCATCGGACGGCGGCAGGGCGCGACGCTGCCTACTGCGACGGGCTCGGGCGGAGTGCGCAAGACGGCCCGGTCGATCACGCCCGGTGGGGGCGGAGAGGCCGGGGGGCGGATCGAGGGGACCGATCCGCGCGGAGGTGGCCGCGGAGCGACGGTCCGCTCGTCTGGGGCCGGGCTCCCGGATCTGCGTGCGTGGGAGGAATATGCAGCCCGCCCGCAGGGTTGAGTCGGTGTCACTCAAGTCGGGAGTTGAGCGTGATAGGCTCAACCCGGTTCGTGAGTCAATCCAGATCACGCAAGACCCCAGAACAACCGGAGGAAACCACATGGCTCGTGCAGTAGGCATCGACCTCGGCACCACCAACTCCGTCGTCGCCGTCCTCGAGGGCGGGGAGCCGACGGTCATCCCGAACGCGGAGGGCGCGCGCACCACGCCGTCCGTCGTCGCGTTCGCCAAGGGCGGTGAGGTGCTCGTCGGCGAGGTCGCCAAGCGCCAGGCCGTCACCAACGTCGACCGCACCGTCCGCTCCGTCAAGCGCCACATGGGCACCGACTGGAGCATCGACGTCGACGGCAAGGGCTACAAGGCCCAGCAGATCAGCGCGTTCGTGCTGCAGAAGCTGAAGCGTGACGCCGAGGCCTACCTCGGCGAGCCCGTCACCAACGCGGTGATCACCGTCCCCGCGTACTTCTCCGACGCCGAGCGCCAGGCCACCAAGGAGGCCGGCGAGATCGCGGGCCTCACGGTCGACCGCATCATCAACGAGCCCACCGCCGCCGCGCTCGCGTACGGCCTGGACAAGGGCTCCGAGGAGCACACCGTCCTGGTGTTCGACCTCGGTGGCGGCACGTTCGACGTGTCGCTGCTGGAGATCTCCGACGGCGTCTTCGAGGTGAAGGCCACCAAGGGCGACAACCGCCTCGGTGGTGACGACTGGGACCAGCGCATCGTCGACTGGCTGGTCAAGGAGTTCAAGAACGCCAACGGCATCGACCTGTCCAAGGACAAGATGGCCCGCCAGCGCCTCCAGGAGGCTGCCGAGCGCGCCAAGATCGAGCTGTCCAGCGCGCAGGAGACGCAGATCAACCTGCCGTACATCACCGCCGGCGCCGAGGGCCCGCTGCACCTCGACTCCAAGCTCACCCGCTCGGAGTTCCAGCGCATGACGCAGGATCTGCTCGACCGCTGCAAGGCGCCGTTCCACGCCGTCATCTCCGACGCCAAGACCAGCGTCGACAAGATCGACCAGGTCATCCTCGTCGGTGGCTCCACCCGCATGCCGGCCGTCGCCGACCTCGTGAAGGAGCTCTCGGGCAAGGAGCCCCACAAGGGCGTCAACCCCGACGAGGTCGTGGCCCTGGGCGCCAGCCTGCAGGCCGGCGTGCTCAAGGGTGAGGTGAAGGACGTGCTGCTGCTCGACGTCACCCCGCTGTCTCTGGGCATCGAGACCAAGGGTGGCGTGATGACCAAGATCATCGAGCGCAACACCACCATCCCGGTGCGTCGCTCGGAGGTCTTCACCACGGCTGAGGACAACCAGCCCTCGGTGATGATCCAGGTCTACCAGGGTGAGCGTGACTTCGCCCGCGACAACAAGTCGCTCGGCAACTTCGAGCTGACCGGTCTGATGCCGGCCCCGCGGGGCATGCCGCAGGTCGAGGTCGCGTTCGACATCGACGCCAACGGCATCGTGCACGTCCACGCCAAGGACCTCGCCACCGGCAAGGAGCAGTCGATGACCGTCACCGGCGGCTCGGCCCTCGCCAAGGAGGACATCGAGCGCATGGTCAAGGACGCGGAGCAGTTCGCCGACGACGACCGCAAGCGCCGCGAGGCCGTCGAGATGCGCAACGACGCTGACCAGCTCGCGTTCCGTACGGAGAAGCTGCTCAACGACAACGCCGAGACGCTGACCGACGAGCAGAAGCAGCCCGTCGCCGACGCCCTCGCCACGCTGCAGGCCGCGCTCAAGGGCACGGACAACGACGATGAGGTGCGTACGGCCATGAACGACCTGAACGAGAAGGCCGGGGCCATGGGCCAGGCCGTCTACCAGGCCGCTCAGGCGCAGCAGGCCGCGGCCGGCGAGCCGTCCGAGGGCGCGACGACGGGTGCTGACGACGACGTCGTCGACGCCGAGATCGTCGACGACGAGGACGACAAGCGCAGCTGACCGCTGACTGACCACTGCCACGCCTAGGGTGGGTGCCGGGCCCCGGCGCCCACCCTGGGCACGTTGAGGAGAGACATGAGCAACCAGTACGTCCCCGAGGGGGACGGCGAGCGCGTCGAGGCCCCGGTCGACGACAGCGTGACCACCGACGGCGTGACCACCGACGACACCGCCGCGCAGCAGGTGCCCAGCCTGGAGCAGCTGGTGGCCGAGCGTACGGCCGACCTGCAGCGCCTCCAGGCCGAGTACGTCAACTACAAGCGCCGCGTCGACCGTGACCGCGACCTGGCCCGCCAGCGCGGCGTCGAGGCCGTCATCGCCGACCTGCTGCCGACGCTGGACGGCATCGCCGGGGCACGCGCCCACGACGAGCTCTCGGGCGGAGCCAAGATGATCGCCGACGAGATCGAGAAGGTGACGACGAAGTACGGCCTGGTGGCGTACGGGCAGGTTGGTGACCCGTTCGACCCCCAGATCCACGAGGCACTGATGCACGTCGAGGCCCCGGGCTACGACGTCACCGCCTGCGCCCAGATCATCCAGCAGGGCTACCGGCTGGGTGACCGAGTCATCCGCCCCGCACGCGTGGCCGTCGCCGAGCCCACGGAGCCCGGCCCCGACTCCGTACCGAACGATGCGTCGGACCTGACCGACCCGACCGACTGAGCCTGGAAGGAGGCGTCGGATGAGCACGAAGGACTGGCTCGAGAAGGACTACTACAAGATCCTCGGCGTCTCGAAGGACGCCAAGCCTGAGGACATCAAGAAGGCGTTCCGCAAGCTCGCTCGCGACAACCACCCCGACCAGAACCCGGGCAACCCGGAGGCCGAGAAGCGGTTCAAGGACGTCTCCGAGGCCAACTCGGTGCTGTCGGACGCGGCGAAGCGTAAGGAGTACGACGAGGCGCGCAGCCTGTTCGGCGGCGGATTCCGGTTCCCGGGGTCAGGCGGCCAGCCTGGGCGCCCCGGCCAGGGCCCGGGCGTGAACTTCGAAGACCTGCTGCGCAACGCCGGCGGCGACGGCGGGCTCTTCGGTGGGCTGTTCAACCAGGCCGGGCCCGCCGCGGGCGCGCGTCGTGGCGGCGGCCGTGGCCCTCGTCGCGGCAGCGACATCGAGGGCGAGGTCACGATCCCGTTCACCGATGCAGCCGACGGCACCACCGTGGGCGTACAGATGGTGTCGGACGAGGCGTGCGAGTCGTGCCGAGGCACCGGCGCGAAGTCGGGCACCGTCCCGAAGGTGTGCCCGACCTGCCAGGGGTCCGGGATCCAGGCCGCGTCGTCGGGTGGGTTCGCCTTCAGTGAGCCGTGCCGCGACTGCCGCGGGCGGGGGCTCGTGATCGAGACCCCGTGCCCGGTCTGCCAGGGCACCGGCCGCGGCCGGTCGACCCGCACGATGCAGGTACGCATCCCGGCTGGCGTCACCGACGGGCAGCGCATCCGCATCAAGGGCAAGGGTTCGGCGGGGGAGAACGGCGGCGCCCCAGGCGATCTGTACGTGGCGGTGCACGTCACCCCGCACCCGCTGTTCGGCCGCCAGGGTGACGCGATCACCGTGTCCGTGCCGGTGACGTTCACCGAGGCGGCCCTTGGCGCCGAGTTCGACGTGCCTACGTTGGCGGGCCCTCCGGTGCGTCTGCGCATCCCGGCGGGTACGCCCAACGGGCGCACCCTCCGCGTGCGGGACAAGGGTGTCGCCCGCCCCGGCGGCGGTCGTGGCGACATGCTCGTCACGGTCGAGGTGCAGGTGCCGGCGCAGCTGAGCGACGAGGCGCGTACGGCGCTCGAGGCGTACCGGGATGCCGTGGGCGAGACCAACCCTCGCGCCCACCTGGGGGGCTGACATGAGCAGCGTCCCGGCGCGCCTCGACGCGACGGCGCCGCTGTTCCCCATCTCCACGGCGGCGTCGCTGGCGGGCATGCACCCGCAGACGCTCCGCACGTACGACCGGCTCGGCCTCGTGGTGCCCACCCGCACCCGGGGCCGCGGCCGGCGGTACTCGCTGCGTGACGTGGCCCGGCTGCGGCTGGTGCAGTACCTGTCGCAGGACGAGGGCATCAACCTCAACGGGGTGCGTCGGATCCTGGAGCTGGAGGCGCAGCTCGACGTGTACCAGGCGCGTGTCGAGGAGCTCATCGAGGAGCTGCGACGCGCGCAGGCGGCCCCGCCGTCGGCGCGGGTCTTCACCGCGGGCACTGACGGTGTACGGCTCGGGCCGCAGGCGCGCAGCGTCGCGCCCAGGGCGATAGGCCGCTGAGTCAGCTCGCGGTCTGGGTGCCCTCGCCGGAGACGTCGGGGTCGACCGCGTACGCGGACGCCGGGTCGTAGTCGGCCGGCATCTGCTCGTCGGCGGGCATGTCCGTGGTGTCCACCTCCACCTCGTGGCCCTGGTGCACGGTGAGCGACGGGGCGTCGAGGATGACGGCGTCCTCGGGGGCCTGCGAGGCGGGGTTCTGGGGCACGGGGTTCTGCGACATGGGTCCTCCTGGGTCAGGGCGTCACCGTACCGCGACGGCGCTGCCGGGTTCCCACGGGTCCGGCACGGCGGGTCCGCGCACGATGGTCCTCTCGACGGGGAGGGCGTCAGGGCGACCTGTCGATGCGGCAGGTCGGCAGGACCCACGTGCGCAACTGGTCAGCGGAGCCAGGCCCACGCCGACCGTCACGCGGGCCCGGACGGCGCCCGCGCCGCAGCTGCTCTCGCGCCGGTGGCTCGTGCAGCCGCCAACCGGGCACCGCTCACACCCCAGGGCTCGAAGTTCACCCGCGTGGTCATTGCGGAGACGCGGAACGGCTCATCTGTACCCGGGAGACGTTCGGGGCGGCTGACGGCTGGCTTCTGGGGCCGCCGAGGCTCTAGACCCTGAACCGCTCGATGCTGGAAAGAGCCCTGGTGAGGCATGGGTGCTGCGCGCGGTCGCCGGGGAGGCCGGTCTCGGAGCAGGCGAGTCCGCTCAGGATGTACCGCTCGATGCCCGAACGGGGCTGCTGGGGGCGCGGATGCTGGGTCGGGGGGAGCTTGTCTGCGCGGGTGCTGGGTTCAGAACCGGCTGGCTGGCCGCCGGGGTGGCGAGCTGGCCGGAGTCGCCCCCAGTTGCGCAGAAGGGGCCGCTCGCTGCGCGACCGGGGTCCTGGGAGGTCTGCTTCTGGGTCGGCAGGAACACTGTGCGCGGCTGGCTGCGGTGGGCAGTGCACAGGATGAGCCGGTCGATGCGCGAACGGGGTTGCTGAGAGGGCGAATGCTGGGTCGGGGGAGCATTCTGAACGGTTGGGTTCCGTAGGCGACGGGCACCCCGGAGGCGACCTGGTCAACGTTCGTCATCCGCTGTGGGGCAGTGCGCAGGAGGGGACGCTCGATGTGCGGATGAGCCCTCTGAGAGGGCGGGTGCTGGTCGAGGGGTCCAGCGCGTGCAGGAGATGGGTCTTGCCGAGCCCCGAGGGCCCGTAGGGCGTTCTGCGCGCCGGTGGCTGGGGTTGGCGGGCGACCGGGCCGCAGTGCGAGCTCCGCGAAGTCGCCCATGGTGGGGACTGCGCACGATGGACCGCTCGACGTGCGAACGAGCTCCCTGCGAGGATGGATGCTGGTCGAGGAGATTATGCTGCGCAGGAGCCGAGGTTGCACAGTCTCTCTGCCATGGAGGCAAGCCGCTCCTGGTCGCCGTCTGCGGTGGACTGCGCTGGCTGTACCCGTCTGGCGTGGGGGTCCGCCCTGCATATGCCTGTCTGCGGCGGGGACTGCGCGAGATCCGACGACTGTGCAGGATGTACCGCTCGACCCGCGACGTGGAGTGACTCAGAGTGCGTGCCCGGTCGAGCGGCTCCTGATGCGTGCTTTGCCACCTGCGTGGCTGGCCGTGAGCCCCCGGTCGCGGGGTAGATTCCGAGATGTGGCGGACGTGACGAGGTTTCGTCGGTACTGGGACGCGCAGGCAGGCGGCTACGAGCGTCGGAGCGCGTCCCTGGAGCAGAGGTACCTCCGTCACGGCCGCTCCTGGGTGGCCACGCGTGCTCGCGGCGACGTGCTCGAGGTGGCGGTGGGCACCGGGCTGACCCTGCCCTACTATCCGCCCGGCGTACGGCTGACCGCGGTCGAGTGGAGCCCGAAGATGCTCGACCAGGCCCATCGCCGGGTCGACGAGCTCGGCCTCGATGCCCGCCTGGAGCTCGGCGACGCGCGCGAGCTGCCTTTCGGCGACGGCACGTTCGACACCGTTGTCTGCACGTACGCCCTCTGCTGCATCCCCGAGCCCGAGCGCGCCCTCGCGGAGGCCCACCGCGTGCTGCGACCCGGCGGTGAGCTGCTGATTGCCGACCACGTGGTCTCGACGTCGGCGCCCGCCCGCCTCGTTCAGCGAGCCCTGGAGGTCATCCTCCGCGGCAACGGCGAGCACCTCACCCGCCGGCCCTCGCTGCTCCTGCCCGACGCCGGATTCGAGATCGTCGAGTCTGAGCGGCATGGCCTCGGCATCCTGGAGCGCGTCCGCGCGGTACGGCGGTGAGCACCGCCCCTCCCGCGTCGCCCCCGTCACCCTTGCTAAGGTACGGTTCCGTAACCTACGGAACCGTAGGGAAGGAGATCTCGTGACCGCCAGGCACCTGCAGCCCGTGAGCGACCTCCCGGCCGACCCCCCTCACGAGCCCGTCCCTGAGCCCGCGACGCACCCGGCCGGCCCCGCCGCAGCGGCGGCTGCCTCGCCCGACGCCGACATCCGCCCCGGGGACGACGTCGGGCCGAGCTCCGCCGCGGTCGAACCCGCCACCGTCCGCCAGCCCCGCACGTCCCTCGGCACCCAAGACCACACCCGCCCCGCGGACGACCTGGCGCCGAGCGCCCCCGCCCCTGACCCCGATGCCACGGCGGCCGATCCCGCCACCAACCGCCTGCCCCGTACGTCGCCCATCGACACCCAGGCCGACGACATCGCGGGCGACGTCCAGCCACAGGCAGCAACCAGCATCGTCCCCGGCCCGGACATGGTCCAGCTCCTCGACCCCGACGGCCGGCCGGTGACCCACCCGACGTACACCGCCTCCCTCAGCGACGACGACGCCCGCACCGCGTACACCCAGATGCTCCTCGCCCGCCGTCTCGACGACGAGGGCACGCACCTGCAGCGCCAGGGCCAGCTCGCGCTGTGGCCGCCCATGAAGGGCCAGGAGGCCGCGCAGGTCGGCGCCGTACAAGCGCTGCGCAACACCGACATGGTCTACCCGTCCTACCGCGAGCTCGCCATGGCGCTTGCGCGCGGCCTCGACCCGGTCAGCATCTTCCAGACCTTCCGCGGCGTCGCCCACATGTCCTGGGACGTCTCGGCGCACCACTTCGCCCTGTACGCCTTCGTGGTCGGCGCCCAGACCCTCCAGGCGACCGGCCACGCCATGGGCATCGGGCTCGACGGCGCCGACGAGGTCGTCCTCTGCTGCCTCGGTGACGGCGCCACCAGCGAGGGCCACGTCAACGAGGCGCTGAACTACGCGGCGGTGTTCAACGCACCCGTGGTGTTCCTGGTCCAGAACAACCAGTGGGCGATCTCGGTGCCGACCAGCAAGCAGTTCAAGGCCCCGCTCACGCAGCGCGCGGAGGGGTTCGGCATCCCTGCCGTACGCGTCGACGGCAACGACCTCCTCGCCGTACACGCCGTCATCCGCCGCGCCGCCGACGAGGCCCGTACGCAGGGTGGCCCGCGATTCGTCGAGGCCGTCACGTACAGGCTGGGTGCCCACACCACCGCCGACGACCCCACGCGCTACCGCACCCGTGAGGAGGAGTCCGAGTGGTCCGGTCGCGACCCGCTCGCCCGGGTCGAGCGCTACCTCCGCGAGCACCTCGGCGCCGGTGACGACTTCTTCACCGAGGCAGGGGCGCAGGCCGACGCGCTGGCCGCCGACGTCCGCCAGCGCGTCCTGGCACTCCCGTCGCCCGAGATCACCGACCTGTACGACCACGTGCTCGCCGCGCCGTCGGCCGGCATGCGCGAGGAGCGCGAGCAGGTCCGGGCCTACCTCTCCTCGCTGGAGGGCCGCTGACATGCCGCAGCTGACCATGGCCAAGGCGCTCAACGCCGGGCTGGCGAAGGCGATGGAGGCCGACGACAAGGTCGTCATGCTGGGTCAGGACATCGGGCGTCTCGGCGGGGTGTTCCGGGTCACCGAGGGCCTGCAGGAGCGCTTCGGCGAGCGTCGCGTGATGGACTCCCCACTCGCCGAGGCGGGCATCGTGGGCACCGCGATCGGCATGGCGCAGCGCGGCTACACCTGCGTGTGCGAGGTGCAGTTCGACGGCTTCGTGTTCCCCGCGTTCGACCAGATCATCAACCAGGCGGCGCGGCTACGGTTCCGTTCCCAGGGGCAGGTGACGGCGCCGATCGTGATCCGGCTGCCGTACGGCGGCAACGTCGGCTCCATCGAGCACCACGGCGAGTCGCCGGAGGCGCACTTCACGCCGCAGCCGGGGCTGCGGCTGGTCACGCCGAGCACGCCCGCGGATGCGTACACGATGATCCAGCAGGCCGTCACCTGCCCCGACCCGGTGATCGTGCTGGAGCCCAAGCGGCTCTACCACTCCGCGCGCGGGGAGGTCGATCTCGACGCCGCCCCGACCCGTACGCTCGACGAGGCCGTCGTCGCCCGCGCCGGTGCGGAGGTGACGCTGATCGGGTACGGACCGATGGTGCCCACGCTGCTCGCCGCCGCGAAGGTGCTGGTCGACGAGGGCCGCTCGGCCGAGGTGGTCGACCTGCGCTCGCTGGCGCCGATCGACTGGGAGACGCTGGAGCGTTCGGCCCGCAAGACCGGGCGCGTGGTGGTCGCGCACGAGGCACCCAAGACCTCGGGCCTGGGCGCCGAGATCGCGGCGCGGCTGCAGGAGCGGTGCTTCTACGCCCTGGAGGCGCCCGTGATGCGGGTGACAGGTCTCGACATGCCGTACCCCCCGAGCCGGGTCGAGGAGGACTACGTTCCTGGTGTCGACCGCATCCTCGAGGCCGTCGATCGCTCGTTCGGCTTCTAGACCCCAAGGAGAGACGTGGCGCTCCAGCACTACCGACTGCCCGACGTCGGCGAGGGCCTCACCGAGGCCACCCTCGTCGCCTGGCTCGTCGAGCCCGGGCAGACCGTCGCGGTCAACGACCCGGTCTGCGAGGTCGAGACCGCCAAGTCGGTGGTCGAGCTGCCGACGCCGTACGCAGGGGTGGTGGCCGAGTTGCTCGTCGCCGTCGACCAGACCATGGAGGTGGGCACGGCGCTGATCGCGATCTCCGACGGGGCCGAGGAGGCCGAGCCGCCCGAGGACGCGCCCGCGACCCAGCAGACCCTGGTGGGCTCAGGCCCGCGGGAGATGAAGTCGGCACGGCTGCCGCGCAAGTCCGTGGAGAACACGCTGAAGGTGGCGCCGCCGCTGGGCTCGCCCGAGGCGAACGCGGGGACCGAACGACGCCGTACGCAGGCCAAGCCCTCGGTGCGCAAGCTCGCTCGCGACCTGGGGGTGGACATCGACACGCTGACGCCGACGGGCCCCGACGGCACGGTGAGCCAGGAGGACGTGACTGCGGCGGCCACTGCCTCTGCGCCGGAGAACGGGCGGGGCTGGTCGGGGTTTCTCAGCGAGCGGGGTGAGACCCGGATCGACGTCACCGGTGTACGGCGGGCGACGGCGAGAGCCATGGTGGAGTCGGCGTTCACGGCTCCGCACGTCACGGAGTGGACCGAGGTCGACGTCACCCGCACCGTCGAGCTGCTGGAGCGGATGAAGGGGTCTCGGATGTTCCGGGACGTACGGGTGACGCCCACCGTTCTGGTCGCCCGGGCGGTGTGCGTGGCGCTGCGCCGCAACCCGGAGCTGAACGCCGCGTGGGACGCCAGCAGCGGTCAGATCGTACGGAAGTCGTACGTGAACCTCGGCTTCGCCGCCGACACCCCCCGCGGGCTGCTGGTGCCCGTCGTGCGCGACGCCGACGCGCTCAGCACCGTCGAGCTGGCCACGCAGCTCGCGGAGGTGGCCAGCACGGCGCGCGCGGGCAGGGCCACGCCGGAGCTCATGGCCGGCGGCACCTTCACGATCACCAACATCGGTGTGTTCGGCATCGACGCCGGTACCCCGATCCTGGTGCCGGGACAGGCGGGCATCCTGGCCGTGGGTCAGATCGCGAAGAAGCCGTGGGTGGTCGACGACCAGGTCGTGCCGCGCTGGGTGACCACGCTGGCGCTCTCGTTCGACCACCGCATGGTCGACGGCGCCGAGGGGTCGGCGTTCCTCAGCGACGTGGCGACGATCCTCAACGACCCGGGGCAGACGCTGATCCTGTAGCGCTGCTGAGCAAGGACGCGGTGCGAGCAAGCAGCCCCGAGCTTTGCGGCCGGGTTGCGTCGAAGCTCGACCTGCCCGAGTGTCGCGGGACGGGGCGTGCGTAGGCAGACAGCGGTGGCCCCGCCTGTACCGCCATGCGCAGGATGGTCCGCTCGATGCGCTGATCCGGGGTTGAAGGGTGGTCGTGCCTGGTCGAGGGGACGGTTCTGCGCGGCAGTGGGGTGGTGCTGCCGTCGGGCTGCTTGACCGGCCGGGCGGTGCTGTTGGACCGACGTGCAGGATGGTCCGCTCGATGCCCTGTTCCCGGGTTGAGGGCGTGCTTGCCTGGTCGAGGGGACGGTTCTGCGCGGCCGAGCTGCGGCTCTCGGGTGGTGCGGCCGCCGGGGCTCGCGACGGGTCGCTCAACCCACTCCCAGCTGTGCTGGTGGCCGATGCGCAGGATGGTCCGCTCGATGCCCTGACGGGGGCCTTGACGGTGGCGATGCGGCGCGAGGGGACCCTCTTGCGCAGGCACGTGCCGGTCGCCGCTACCGCTGCCTTGGGATGGAGCCGCGCTGGCCCGACCTGGTGGGTGGGTGACTGATGGCCTCAAGGCCGTCCAACGGGGTCCGCCTACTGGTCGGACGGGCCTGGGCTGCCTCCCGTACTGGGGAGCAAGAACCGGGACCATAGCGTCAGGCTCGGAGCGCGGAGCGGGACTGGCCGTAGAGCTCAGCACTTCTTCCTGAGCTCGTCCTGGGTGGCTGAGAACGACTGCCTGTACGCGCCGGAGTGGTCCAGGTCGAAGTACTGGTGCGCGCTGTACACGATCCCTGGCACGTCGAGCCACGGGCGGGGGTGGTCCTGTGACCAGCTGCGCGCGGCCGACCAGCTGTACCCGTCGACGTGGATCGGGCGCGACCTGTCCTTGGCCCGGATCGCGTCCACGGCCAGCCGAGAGGCGTCCTCCCAGCCCTTGGCACCGCCGGGCAGGTCGTGGGGCTCGTTCATCAGCCCGTACGCCCACAGGCCGGCCTCGCCAGAGAAGGCGTCGACGAGCCGGCGCCACGTCTGGGCCAGCCGTTCCTTCGGCAGGTCGCTCGACCCGAGCGCCCACACCTGGCGGCGGCCGTTACGCCACCCGGCGAAGCGGCCGAAGTTGTGCAGGTCGAGCAGCACCCGCAGGTTCACGGCGGCGGCGTCGCGCAGCACCTGCCGTACGCGTTTCACCTCGGCCGTGACCAGTGCCCCGTCGCCGGGGTCCTTCTGCAGCCGCTCCCACATCACGGTGAGGCGGATCTTCGTGTAGCCGCGAGCAGCCAGGAAGCGCAGCGACTCGGCCGAGGGGTAGATGTACGCGGTGCCGTACTCCCCGGGCGTCTCGCTGCAGTAGGTCTCGGAGTCCCCGTGCCCGGTGCCGAAGCTGCCGTCGGCGACGGAGACGCCGAGGTCCGTGCCGGCCTGCCGGGACCTCTCCGCGGTCTCAGCCTGCGGCCCTGGCACCGCGAGCGCGTCGCTGTCCTGGGCGGCCCGGTAGAAGGCCAGCGGGTGGTCCGGCGGCCACCACTGGGCGGCGGCCCACAGGTACGCGGACAGGCCGCTGGTGCGCAGGGTGGAGAGCCACTGGTCGGCGAGCGGCTGCCAGGCGGGGTCACCCGGCCAGCCGACCTCCCCGAGGGAGCCGTCGACCTTGTGCTGCCGCAGCCAGCCGGTGAAGGAGCCGAGCTCGTCCATGGTGCGGGTGAGGAGGGGGTCGGGCGGGCAGGTGGTGCTGGCCGAGCAGCCGGTGGCCGTCACGACAGCACCGGCGGCCGCAGCGGTGAGCAACCGGCGCCTGGTGAGAGCCTGCACGTCAGTGGTTCACCCGCCGGATCTCGACCTGCTGCGAGCCGACGCCCCAGCTGGCCACCGCGGTCGACCGCTCGAGCGCGAGGTCGAGGATGCCGGCCCGCTGCCCCGTACGCATGATCTCGGTGAGCACCACGTAGTCGATGTCGTCCCACTCCGGCACGCGCGCGGAGACGGCCGGGTCGACGCCGAGCTTGGTGTACCAGATCACGGTCGACGGGTCGCGCCCGTCGCGGTCGACCAGGTCGGTCCAGAGCACGTTGTCCACGACGATGGTCTGCTCGGTGCCGGCATGACGGGTCAGCCAGTCGCTGGCCTCCCGGTAGGGGCGGTCGAAGTCGTTCGTCATGTACACGCGGTCGCGCTCGTAGGAGCGCGCGAGCGGCGCCGGGAGGTACGTGACGGCGCCGGCGACCAGCGCCACCGCCGCCGCCCCCGCGGCGACCTTCGCCCAGACCCGCCTGCTGCGGAACCCCGCGACCACCCAGCGACCGATGTCGTCGATCGCCACACCGAGCGCGAGCGCAGCGAGCAGCAGCAGCACGATGACGTACGGCACCGGGAGGTAGCCGGTGCGCAGGAGCGTGACCGAGCTCACCAGCGCGGCGCCGAACAGCGGCCACCCGTTGCGCCGCAGCAGCAGGAACGGGGCGCTCGCGGCGCCGGCGGCAAGGAGGTACCAGTCGCTCGCGAACCATCCCTGGACGACCGCATGGGCGTTCGAGGCGGGGTCGAACACGCTGCCGGACCCGGCGCGCGAGACGAGCTGGAACATCACGCCGTCCCAGAGCGAGACGTGGTCGGGGCCGGCGAACAGCTCGCCCTTGAGCAGGGCGAACAGCGGGTAGTAGAGGCACGGGAACAGGAATGTGGCCGCGAACACGGTCATGCTCATGGCGCGCGTGCCGCCCTTGCGGCTGCGCCACAGCGCCCAGATCACGAAGGGCGCCACCAGCAGCAGCGTCTCCTTGCAGAGCACCGCCGCTGCCAGCCAGAGACCGCACAGCGCAGCCCCACCGAGCCGGCGTGTCGGGGTCAGCGCGGTGAGCCAGGCCGCCAGCAGGAACATGACGGCGAAGTTGTCGAGCACCACCATGCGGTGGTAGTGGACGGCCAGCGGCGAGAACCCGAACGCCAGGGCGGCGACGAGCCCGGCCGTGCGGCTGGTGCCCAGGCGACGCAGCACCAGCACGATCAGCGCGGCGCTCACGGCGGCCACCAGCACCATCAGGTAGCGGCCGGTGACGATGGGGTTGGGCGACGGCAGCAGTGCTCCCGGGCCGCCCATCCAGCCGGCGAGGAGGATCCAGCCGAGCGGCGGATGGTCGTACCAGTACGTGTACGGCGACAGGGCCCCGTGCAGCGTGGAGATCGCCTGCGAGACGTACGTGCCCTCGTCGTCGAAGCGCATCGGCCCGGTGGCGACACCGATACCGGTGACCAGTGCCACGGCCAGCGCGGCGAGACCGGCCACGATCAGGTTGGCGCGCTGCATCAGCGGCGGCTTGGCGCGGGACGGGCTCGCCCCGGGACGTACCTGCTTGCCGCCGGGGGCGTCGCGCTCGCGGTGGAGCAGCGGCTCGTGGCCCAGCGGACGCTGCAGGGTGGAGATGCTCATGCGCCCACCTGCTGCAGCTGCTCGGCCGGCTTCACGTGCGCACCGACGTGGGCCGTCTTCTCCCAGCCTCGCTGGTTGCGCGCCTCACGCCAGGCGGCGCGTGCGGCAGCGGCGGCCAGCAGCCACTGGTAGGGGAGCGTGCCCAGCGCGAGCACCACGTAGTCGCGGACCCGTACCCGCACGTCGAACATCTGCCCGAACTCGCGCAGGCCGACCATCTGCACACCCAGGGTGGTCAGCATCAGGGCCAGCGGCACGAAGCCGAGCAGCGTCAGCCACACCGGGGTGCTCGCCCACAGCATCAGGCCGATCGACAGTGGCAGGATCACACCGCTCGCGGCCTGCAGCACGGGGGTCATCAGGGTGAACCAGGCGAGCCATCGCTGCCGTGTGGGGAGGTTCTTCCACAGGCCCTTGCGGTAGACCTGCATGAAGCCCTGGTCCCAGCGCGTGCGCTGCTTGACCAGCGACTTCACGTCGCCGGGGGTCTCCTCGCGGGTCGCCAGCGCCGGGTCGTACGCGACGCTGACCCACGCTCCGAGTGCGCTCAGCCGCACCCCCAGCTCGCAGTCCTCGGCGAGGCACTCTGCATCCCAGCCGCCGACGGCCTGGAGCAGGTCGGTGCGTACGAAGACGGTGTTGCCGCCCAGCGGGATGAACTCCTGGTCGGCCTGGAAGTGCAGGCGGCTGCGGAACCAGAAGAAGTACTCGAGGCAGTTCTGCAGGCTCCACCAGGAGGAGTGGATGTTCATGAGCTGCACACCGCCCTGGACCACGTCAGCCCGGTCGTGGTGGAAGCAACGCTCGATGGCTGGGAGCAGCCCAGGAGCGACGTCGTCCTCGGCGTCGAAGACGCCGACCACGTCACCGGTGACCTGCGCCAGCGCGGTGTTCAGGCCCTTGGGCTTGCTCTTCGGCACTGAGTGGTCGATGACGACCCGGATCAGGTCCGGGTGCCGCTGCACCGCGGCACGGGCGACGGCCTCGGTGCCCGGGTCGTCGTGGCCGATGATGGCGATGATCTCGACGTCAGGGTGCTCGGTCTGGGCCAGCCGGTCGAGGGTGTGGCCGAGGACGGCCTCCTCGTGGCGCGCTGGCACCAGGATCGAGAAGCGCAGCGGCTTGGCAGGTGCCCCGTCGCGGACGAAGGTGGTGCGCTCCATCCCCTTCGGGTGGCGCCAGGCGTACAGGGCCCAGGTGAGGGACAGCAGGCCGGTGACGCCCAGGAGCAGTGTGGTGATCAGGACCAGCCAGGAGACGGCCGGAGCAGGAATCAGCAGGACGGGCATGGCAACGAGCTCGCTTCCCCGGCGCGACCACCCCCAAGCGGACGCGACGGATGCTGCAGCGACGACAGGGTGAGTCCGTGCATGGGGGGCCTCGGAGCTCGCTCACTATTCAACGGCACTAGAGACGCAGGTCCAAATCGGTGCGTGTCGCCCCCCCGGCATCTCAACGGCGGCAGCAAAGCCCGGTGCTGGCTCGCAGAGCGTCGGTGTCCGTCAGCGGTGAGAGCGGAAGGGGCGGCCGGTCTACAGGGCCTCGTGGGGCGGCTCCGCGATGGCGCGCACCCACCCCTCCCCATCCTGCTGCCGGACCTGGGAGAGCGACCCGTGCAGGACCTTCAGGTCAGGGAGCATCCCCTCGAGCAGCTCGGTCTGCTTGGCCTGCCACTCGTCCAGGGCCGCGTTGATGGTGGCGGTCATCACGTCGGCGGCGTCGTCGGCGTCAGCCCCGTGCAGCCAGTCGGGGTCGATGCGCAGATCCTGGACCTGCCCGTCCGCGATGGTCGCGGCGACCTCGCCGTGCTCCGACACGTGAGACACGGTCGGTGCGCCTGACGGGCGCTCACGGTGGTCGGGGATCGAGCCGAGGTCCAGGTCGGTCGTGCGGGGGCGCTGAGTGTCGGTCATTCCCCGACCCTAGGGCAGGGAGGGAGTCACGCCGGCGCGCTCACGCCCACGGACCGGATCTGGCCGGAGTCGTCGAACTGGAAGCGGAGCCGGTTGCCTGCGTCCTGGTCGTAGCGGATCCACTTGGGCGCCCTGCCACTGACCGGACCTGTCGGGGACACCGAGGGTGGCCTCGACCTCCGTACGCGTCGCGGTGTTGAGGAGCTCCGCGAAGAGCTGCCGCGGATACGGCGCATAGCCGTTCTCCGCATCACCCTGGACGAAGATCTCTGCCGAGCTGAGCACCGTGTCGATCCAGAGGAGCTCGGTTCCCGCCTCGTGGAAGCACCAGTACGCGGAGTCGGTTCCGTCGTACCGGTCGGTGGGGGTGGCCTCGAACTGGCCGCCGAGCAGCACGACCAGGTCCGCCGACGGGTCTCCGCCGGTCGCAGGGCTCGTTCCGACAGCGGCTCGGAACACCTCGATGTCTGCACCCATCGGTCAGCCTCCTGTCGCAGTGGGCGTCCGGGCGTGCCCTGCCGACTGCTCGATCGTCTCCTCCAGCGCGGTGCCCGCCCACGCGGACGTATATCGCCTGGATCGCCTCGACCGTGCTGCCAGCCCGCGTGGCGCGGAAGCGCTGTGTCTTCAGGCCGTGTCCAGGGTTGCCGACCAGGCTCCGCGGGGCCGGCCAGGGCTAGCCACGACGACGTCCGGGCCCGGTCACGGGGTCCTGGTCTCCTCCAGGACCGCGTTCCAGGCGTCTTCCAGCTGCTGACGCCCAGCGGACACGGCGGCATTGAGTCGGGCGAGATCCGGGTTGGCGTCCTCGATCTGGCTCATCCGAGCGGTGCTCCACTCATCCAGGCCCTTGTTGACCACCTGAGTGACAAGGATGCTGACCTCGTCGGCCGATGCCCCGTCCACCCAGAACTGCTCCAGCCGGATCGACTGCACCCGTCCGTCACGCACGGTGACCTGTACCTCGTCCGCCGGCGAGGAGGTGGTCACGGGCTCGGTCTCCGGCGTGACCGCCGGCTCGTCGGGCAGAGCGGCGGCCAGCTCCACTGCATCGGCGACTGAGTCGAACGCCCTCTCGAATCCTGTGGGTCGCATGCGCAGACCCTACGAGATGACGGGTCTGCAGCCCCAGCGGAGGCCGACTCGCAGATGGGCGCCGACACCGCGTCGACGGACCCGAAGGTGCAGGGCAGCCGACGTGCGATCGAGATGGTGGGCGGGGGCCCGCGTCTGGACGCCACCGCGCAGCAGACCGCCGGCAGCAAGGGCTACGACGGGTTCCTGATCGCGCGGGTGCGCTGACCCCGGCCTCACTATGTTGGGGCCATGCCTCCAGATCACGATCTCCCGCAGGTCAGGCGGGTCTCGCAGCACGCCACCCTCTACGCCCAGGTCCGGCAGGAGCTGCTCTCCGACGTCGCCGAGGAGCGGTTGGGTGCCGACTACCGGTACGACCTCGACCTCGCGCAGCGTCGCATCGAGCTGAGCTCCCCGCGCGGATCCATCGCGCTGGAGGCCCAGCTGCTGGCATCGATCGCCGTCAGGCCGGCCTCGATCCTGTGGGGTTTCGCGCCGCTGTTCGCCGACCACGTCGGCCAGAACCCTCTCGCCGCGGAGCTGCGCAGGGCCGGGGAGCACCACGGGCTGGACGAGCTGGTGCGCGACGAGGTGGCGTATGCCGTCGAACCTGGTGAGAACCCGGTCGACACCGTGGCCGAGATCGCCCACTGGATCGGGCAGATGGGTGTGGAGCTCTTCGGGGCGGACACCCTCTACTACACCTACCCCACCGGTGGCGCGGGGTCCCGGCAGGTCGTGCTGGTGAGGCAGGGAGACCTCGCCCTGCCTCCGGTCACGCTCGTCGACGTCTTCGTGCGGTTCCCGCGGTTGGCGTCCTCGCTCGATGACGTGGGCTGGGCGCTGGACGGTCTCTGCCGTCTGCGTCAGGGCTGGCGCTTCGAGCAGGTGCCCGCAGCTTCCGCCCAGCAGGCTTTCCGCGTGTACGACGAGCACGGCGCCTGGTTCGAGGCCGCCGTCACGCGCGACGAGCACCAGCGCATCACGAACATCTCGGGCAACGGCGTCCACCAGCCCGGCGCCTGAGCAACCCCGCGGTCTAGGACCCGGGTTGGCCGAGCCGGGGTGAAGAAGGCATCGCGGTAGCGGCCCAGCGACGTGCCCAGCGCCTCCTGCGCACGGTGGTCCGCTCGACGGGCTGATCGTGACCTCGAGCCGCCTTTGGCGTCGTCCAGGGGAGCGTTCTGGACCTGGCAGTCGCGGCGGAGCTCGGGCCACAGCGGCTCCCGGCACTCACACCGAGCGCGCCAAGCGTCGGCAAGCCCTGCGCAGGGTGGTCCGCTCGACGCGCACGTGGCGGGTCAGAGGTGACTGCTGGCTGCCGGCTGGATCATCCTGGGCGGACTGACCGGCGGATGACCGACGTCAAAGGCCGCCCGGTCCTCGGAACTCCTCCACCAACGCGGCGCTCAGCGCTGCGGTGGCTGGCGTCGGGTTGCGGCGGTGCGCGAGCGAGAGGTGCGAGGTGCCGCCGCCCTGGAGGGGGACGGTCGCGAGCCCTGCGGGTGTCGAGGCCAGCATCCCGCCGGTGAGAACGCCGAGCCCTGCCCCCCGGCGGACCAGGTCAAGGGCCAGCCACGATGAGTGCACCTCGTACTCTGGCCGCACCGTCACCCCGGCCCGTCGGGCCGCCGCGTCGAGAGCCGACCGCACCCCGGTGCCCGGAGGCAGGGTCACGAGCGGCCCGTCGGTCAGGTCCGCGACCCGTACGTGCCGTCTCGCCGCGGTGGCCGGCATGACGACGACGAGGTCGCTGCTCATCACCGTCGTGACGACGATCCCCGCGGGCAGCGGCTCGGCATGCCCGACCAGCACCAGGTCAAGACTGCCGCGCTGCAGCGACGCGACAAGGGCGTCCGAGGGGCCCTCGGCGTACGCCACCGTGGCGCGAGGATGCGCTCGCGCGAAGCCGGCCATCCCGGCGGCGACCTCGGGCAGGTCGCACCCGACCACGGCTCCGAGGGCGACCGGCCCGACCACCACGCCGCTGAGCTCCGCTGCTGCCGCCGACACCGACTCGACCGCCAGCAGCGCTGCCCGGATGCGCTCGATGAGGAGGGCGCCGGCGTCAGTGAGCACCGCGCCGTGGCGGCCCCGCTCGAACAACCGGTGCCCGAGCTCCGTCTCCAGCTTGGCCACCTGGGTGCTGAGTGCCGACTGGCTCACCCGCGCTCGCCGTGACGCTGCGGTGAACGACCCCTCGGTGGCGACGAGGTCGACGTAGTGCAGCTGATGGATCTCCATCACCAGACCATATCCAGCCCAGATGGGATGTATCTCCCAAATCTCTTTGACATATGGAACGTGTTGGTCGACGGTGGGAAGGACCCAGGGCGGACGCCCTCCGAGGACGAGGAGCAACCATGACGCCGAAAGCGATCGCCGAGCTCTACTTCGACTGCTGGCGCAACAAGGACTTCGAGCCGCTCCGCGAGCGCCTCCACCCAGACGTCACCTTCGACGGTGTGCTGGGGAGCACGCGCGGCCCCGACGAGTTCGTGGAGGGCGTCTCGGGGCTGGCCAAGGCAACGGACGAGCTCGAGATCCGCGCCCGGCTCTCTGACGACACCGACGTCATGACCTGGTTCCGCCTCGTGGTCGACGGCGGGGAGACCGAGGTCGTGAACTGGAGTCACGTCGAGAAGGGCAAGCTGCGGGCCGTGCGGGTGACCTTCGACCCCAGGCCGCTGCAGAAGGCCTGACCCTCTCCCGCGACCAGGCGCCCTCGCTGGCTCGTGGGCGAGGCGTCGCCGACGCTCCCCTCGACGCCCGTTGTGGCCGCCGACGGGACGGGCCACGGCCAGCCGCCAGGACCGGCCAGCTCAGCCAACGGCAGACAGCGCCAGCATCCAATGGCTCCTGGCGACGCCACGCGCCAGAGATGGCACGTGAGACCGCCCACGACCAGAGAATGCAGGCGCGGTCAGGCGCGGAGAACTGCGCGGGGATGTGGCGGCCCGGTCGTCCCGTCCGGTCAGTCCTCGTCGAGGTAGGCGACGGGGCGCATCCCGAGGCCCATGAGGAGATCCGCTGCGCCCTTGCCGGTGTCTGACGCCGGCTCGCCGTCGGCGATCGCCGAGAGGAGGGCCTCGACGGGGTCCCCGGCGATGATCCGGTCGACGGCAGCGCTCCGGATGGCCTCGGAGATCCCCGTGTCCTCGGAGCGCCACGACGCCGTCACCACCTCCCGCCAGCCCGGCTCGCCGCGCTGGAGCAGGGCGCCCGCGGCCTCGCCCACGACTGCCGCGTCGTCATCACCGAGGAGCCCTACCAGCGCTGCTGTCGAGCGCGGTGAGGTATCCCCGGCCAGCGTGCGCACCGCTTCGAGGCGATCGGCGTAGCTGCTGAATCCCCTCTGGGTCAGCGCAGACTCGATGTCGGTCACGGGATCTCCTCCGGGTTCGCGCTGCGGATGCTGCTGTTGTCCTCGCGAGGATAGACAGTGCCGTCCGGGCCGGTGTTGTGCTGGTAGTCGATGACGTGCGGGGTGGGCACGTTGGCATGGGAGGCGCCGGTGAGGTCAACGCGACGAACGATGTTGCCGTTGGCGTCGTACACGGCGTAGTTCGTGACCTTGCCCGTCTGAGGGTCGACCTGCTTCATCATGCCGCCGGGCGGCCCCTGGAGTGGGAAGCTGCTGCCCCGCTTCTTCGTCTTCGGGGCGATGGGTGCCTCGTCGAGCTGCTTGCGGAGCGCTGCCTTGGCCTTGGTGGCGAAGGAGCCCAGCTTCTTGGCCGCCTGCCCGTCAGGGAGGTCGATGACCTTCGAGACGGCCTTCACCACCTTGCTCTTGGCGCCTGGGGGGATCTGCTTGGGGGACATACGGGCCTCCTCTGACGTCTGTCGGGCGGTCTCGGCAGGCGGATCTCGGGTGAGGGGCAGCGTGCGGATCGGGCGGTTCAGGCCGCGGAATAGACCGTCGCCTCATAGGGTTGAGTCGAATACACTCAACTTTGCTCGACAAGGAGAACGTCCCTACATGGATACGTCCAAGCTCACCGCGATGAGTCGTGATGCGGTCTCGATGGCGACCCGCTCCGCTCTCACCCACGGCAACCCCAACGCCGAGCCCGCCCACCTGCTCGAGGCGCTGCTCACGATCCCCGAGAACACCGTCGGCCCGCTGCTCAGCTCGCTCGGCGCCGAGCCTCGCATCGTTGAGGCGGCTGCGAAGGGCGCCATCAACAAGCTCCCCTCGGCGCAGGGCAGCTCGGTCGCCCAGCCCAACCTCTCCGGCTCCTTCGCCCGCGTGCTCGCCGAGGCCGAGACCCGCGCCCAGCAGCTCGGCGACCAGTTCGTCGCCACCGAGCACCTGCTCATCGGCCTCGCCTCGGTGACGTCGGAGGCCCGCAAGATCCTCACCGACCTCGGCGTCACGGCCGAGGCGATCACCACCAAGTTCAACGAGACCCGCGGCAGCCGCCGGGTCACGTCGGCCGAGTCCGAGGGTGGTCAGTCCGCCCTGGACAAGTACTCCGTCGACCTGACCCGCAAGGCGCGTGAGGGTCGTCTGGACCCGGTCATCGGCCGTGACTCCGAGATCCGCCGCGTGGTGCAGGTGCTCGCGCGGCGTACCAAGAACAACCCGGTGCTCATCGGTGAGCCCGGCGTCGGCAAGACCGCCGTCGTCGACGGCCTCGCCCAGCGCATCGTGGCCGGCGACGTGCCCGACTCGCTCAAGGGCCGCCGCCTGGTGTCGCTCGACCTGTCGGCGATGGTTGCCGGCGCCAAGTACCGCGGCGAGTTCGAGGAGCGGCTCAAGGCCGTGCTCGCGGAGATCCGCGACGCGGAGGGCCAGATCATCACCTTCATCGACGAGCTGCACACGATGGTGGGTGCCGGCGCGACCGGCGACTCCTCCATGGACGCCGGCAACATGCTGAAGCCGATGCTGGCCCGCGGCGAGCTGCGGATGATCGGTGCGACCACGCTCGACGAGTACCGCGAGCGGATCGAGAAGGACCCGGCCCTGGAGCGTCGTTTCCAGCAGGTCTGGGTCGGTGAGCCGAGCGTCGAGGACACCATCGCGATCCTGCGCGGCCTGCGGGAGCGCTACGAGGCGCACCACAAGGTACGGATCACCGACGGGGCCCTGGTGGCCGCGGCGCAGCTGTCCGGCCGCTACATCACCAGCCGTCAGCTGCCCGACAAGGCCATCGACCTCGTCGACGAGGCGGCTTCGCGGCTGCGCATGGAGATCGACTCTTCCCCGGAGGAGATCGACCAGCTGCGCCGCCAGGTCGACCGCATGACCATGCAGCAGTTCGCGCTGGAGAAGGAGGACGACCCGGCCTCGGTCGAGCGTCTCGCCCGGCTCCGCTCTGACCTCGCCGACCACCAGGAGAAGCTGCGCTCGCTGGAGGCGCGCTGGGAGGCCGAGAAGTCCGGCCTGAACAAGGTCGGTGACCTCAAGAAGGAGATCGACAGCCTGCGCATGGCCGCCGAGCGTGCCCAGCGCGAGGGCGACCTCACCAAGGCGTCGGAGATCCTCTACGGCCAGATCCCCGGCCTTGAGGCGCAGATGGACGACGCCGCCAAGGAGGAGACCACGCGCATGGTCTCCGACGAGGTGGCCGCGTCCGACATCGCCGAGGTCGTCTCCAGCTGGACCGGCATCCCCGTCGGCAAGATGCTCGAGGGCGAGTCCGAGAAGCTGCTGCAGATGGAGGAGCGTCTCGGTGAGCGTCTGATCGGTCAGAAGAACGCGGTGCAGGCGGTCTCCGATGCCGTACGCCGCGCGCGGGCCGGCATCTCCGACCCGAACCGGCCCACCGGCTCGTTCCTGTTCCTCGGCCCCACCGGCGTCGGCAAGACCGAGCTGGCGAAGTCGCTCGCCTCGTTCCTGTTCGACGACGAGACCGCGATGGTGCGCATCGACATGAGCGAGTACGCGGAGAAGCACGCCGTCTCGCGGCTGGTCGGTGCACCTCCGGGGTACGTCGGTTACGAGGAGGGCGGCCAGCTCACCGAGGCCGTCCGCCGCAGGCCGTACTCGGTGGTGCTGCTTGACGAGGTCGAGAAGGCGCACCCGGAGATCTTCAACATCCTGCTGCAGGTGCTCGACGACGGCCGCCTCACCGACGGTCAGGGCCGGACGGTCGACTTCCGCAACACGATCCTGATCCTCACCTCGAACCTGGGCTCGCAGTTCCTCGCCGACCCGACGATGAACCCCGAGCTGAAGCAGGACGCGGTGATGGGCGTCGTACGGCAGGCGTTCAAGCCCGAGTTCCTCAACCGGCTCGACAACATCGTGATGTTCGAGCCGCTGAGCGCCGAGGACCTGTCGCACATCGTCGAGATCAACCTGCGGCGTCTCAACGCCCGCCTCGCCGACCGGCGCATCACGGTCGACGTCACCGATGCCGCGCAGCAGTGGCTCGCCGACAAGGGGTTCGACCCCATGTACGGCGCCCGGCCGCTGAAGCGCCTCATCCAGACGTCGATGGAGGACCAGCTGGCTCGTCGGGTGCTCGCCGGCGAGGTGCGCGACGGGTCGACCGTCACCTTCGACGTGGCGCCTGAGGGGGATGCCCTGACGGTCAGCACCAGCTGAGGCACGCACCATCGCGGCCCCGCCCTGCTTCAGGGCGTGGCCGCTCGTGCGTCAGGGGCTGGGACTGGTCCCGGTGGTTGAGTGAGCAGGACCCGAGGGAAGAGGGTCGTGCGAGTCGAAACCCCGGCTGGCTCATGGGTGAGGCCAGCCGGGGCGCCCTGTCCTCGCTGCGCTCGGTCAGGTCGGGTCTCGACGCGCAAGACCCTCGCAGGCTCGGCTCTTGCTTGCTCGACCAGCGGGTTCAGGAATCTTCTCGGGACGGGGCGGCTCATGCGTACGCCCTAGACTGACCCGGGTCGCGCGGGCGGCCGTGGTCGTGCGGAAGGGCGTGGATGTCGGGCTCCGAGCGCGGTCTGTGGCAGGTGCTGCGCGACGCGGGGACCTCGTTCGTGCTGCTGGGCCTGACCGGGCGGATGCCGCCGGCGATGCTGCCTCTGGGCCTCACCCTGTACACGTATGCGCAGCTCGACAGCTTCACCTCTGCCGGCGCCGTGGTCGCCGCGGTCGCGCTCGGCAACGCCGCCGGAGGGCCGCTGGTCGGTGCCGCCGCGGATCGCTGGGGCCAGCGCATCTCCGGCCTCGTCTCGGCCGCTCTCACCACGGCTGCGCTGGCCGTGCTCGTGGTGATGCTGCGCCCCGGCGTACCGATGCCGCTGCTCGTCGCCCTCGCGTTCCTCACCGGCACCGGCAACCCCCAGGTCGGCGCGATGGCGCGCGGGCGGTGGGCAGCGGCGGCCAGGCAGCGTACGGACCGGGCACGGATGACCAGCCTGACGATGGCGTACGAAGGCGCGATCGACGAGGCCGCGTTCGTCGTCGGGCCGGTCACCGTCAGCATGCTGGCGCTGCTGGGAGCACCGGTGCCGCTGATCGTCGCCGGCGTGCTGGGGCTGGTGCTGCCGGTCGCGTTCGCGTTGCACCCCACCGCGCTGCCGCCGGGATCGCACCACGTTGCCCGCGACGATGAGCCGACCCGGGTGCCGTGGCTCCGGCTGGTGCCTGTCGGCCTCGTCTGTGCCGCGATCGGCGTCATCTTCGGCTCGGTGTCCACCGGCGTCACCGCCTTCCTCACCGAGCGCGGCCAGGAGGGGATCACCGGGTTCGTGTACGGCGGGATGGGCATCGGCAGCGCCACGTCGGCGCTGCTGTCCACGCGCGTACGGGCGAGCCAGCGCCACAAGCTCGTGGGCGCCACTCTCGGGCTGTCGCTCGTGGCGCCGTGGCTGATCCTGGCCGGGCATCCGTTGCTGCTGTCGGCCGTGTGCTTCCTCTGCGGCTGCTTCCTCGCCCCGGCGCTGATCGCGGCCTTCGCCATTGGCGAGTCGACCTCGCCGCTGGCCAGGATCTCCACGGTGATGACCGCCCTGGGCACCTGCGTCACCGTCGGCGTGGCGACCGGCGCCTCCGCAGCGGGCCCGCTGATCGACTCCCGTGGTGCGGTGGCTGCCCTGGCGATCCCCACGGTCGCCGGGGTCTCGGCTGCCCTGGCCGGCCTGGTGAACCTCGCCATCTCGCGTCGCGCGAGAGGATGACCGGTCCGCTGGTGAGTGCCGCGGCCGACCGCAGCGGCTAGCTCAGCCTCGGCCTGGTCTCGGCCGCACTCACCACGGTGTCGCTCGCAGTGCTCGTCACGTTGTGGCGGCCATGCGTGCCGGTGCTCTTGCTCGTCTCGGACGATGCTCACGGTCGCCGGACATGATGGTGGCATGAGCAGCCCGCCCGATCCTGGCCTGGCCGGGACGGTGGCTCAAGACCTGGGCGCATGCCTCGTGCGGGCCCTGGGCGGACGGCAGCGGCAGCACTGGTTGCTCAAGCGTGGGGAGAAGGACGTGGTGCTGCGGCGCCACCTCAACCCTCGTGGTCTCAGCCAGGAACAGCAGCGTGGCTCCATCGTCTGGGAACAAGAAGCACAAACGGAACTCGCTGGCCGAGGCCTGCCTGTTGCCACGCCGTTGTGCGAACCGTGGTTCCAGCACCGGACGTGGTGGACCTTGGAAGAGGCGTTGATCGGGCAATCTCGACGGCTGCTTCCCGCCCAGCACGCGGCGGTATGGGCACAGTGGCAGCAGCATGCCGCGGCCGGACCCTTCCGCAGCGGCCGTACCCCTGGCGGTCCTTGGCGGTGTTCGACCCAGGTGACGTGGTGTGGGACGGGTGCGAGGACTAAGAGGACAGAGCCTGGCTCGTGCGTCGGTCGAGCAGAGCCTCGCCCTGACCGAGCGTATCGACTCGGCCGCAACCAGCACGGTCCTGGTTCATGGAGACCTCACGGCATGGAACCTCCACTGGAACGGGTGGGACCTGAGCGGCGTGCTCGACCTCGAGCTCGCTCACCGCGACCGGCGAACAGTTGAGGCCGTGCACATCTGGCGATGTCGGCACGACGAGACGCTCCTGGAGATGCACCGGCTTCACCCGCTCAATGCTCACGAGTGGCGCATGGGGATGCTCGACTGGTGGGCCACGCTCTTGTCCCAAGCACGAAGCTCTCTGGCCTCGGGCGATCAACCGAGTCGATGGACGCTCGACGGTCTCCGAAGAGAAAGTCCTCTGGCCCGACACATCCTTGCGGGACCGGATGCCTTGGCTCGCCGTTGAGCGTTCAGGCGCCACCAGGCGGGTGAGGCCTGCGGCGCGACAGTAGGCCGTCCTGCCACGGCGGTGAACCTCGCCGTCACCAGAGGTGCGAGAGGATGACGGGCATGCTGGTCGGTGATCGAGACGTGCCCGGCGCGTACGTGGTGCGCGTCGAGGGCACGGACCAGTCGTTCGTCGACCCGTCCGACCCGGAGCGGCTCGAGTTTGACTACGTCCAACGCATCGGCGACGTCATCGACACCATGCGGCCGGCGGGGGAGCGGATCCGGGTCGTGCATGTCGGGGGCGCGGGGATGACGCTGGCCCGGTACGTCGCCGCGACCCGCCCCACCTCGCCCCAGATCGTGCTGGAGCCCGACGAGGACCTCACCCGGCAGGTACGTCAGGCCGTGCCCCTGGCGCCACGTTCCGGCATCAAGGTGCGGCCCGTCGACGGCCGTACGGGACTCGCGGCCATGCCCGACGACTACGCCGACCTGGTCATCCTGGACGCGTTCGCCGGGGCCCGCGTGCCGGCCGAGCTCACCACCTCCGAGTGGTGGGGCGAGGTCGCCCGGGTGCTGGTCAAGGGCGGCACGGTGACGGCGAACATCACCGACAAGATCCCGTTCTGGTACGCCAAGCGCGTCACCGCAGGAATCGCCGATCGCTTCCAGCCGGTGGTCTGCGCCGTGGAGCCCTCGACCCTCAAGGGGCACCGCTTCGGCAACCTCGTGGTGTCCGCCGGCGGTGGCATCGACCCCGAGCGGTTGGAGCGGCGAGCCAGACGCTCGGCGTTCCCGTACCGGGTGATGAGTGGCCTGCACCTTGCCCGCTGGGTCGGTCACGCCCCGGCGTTCACCGACGCCGACGCGGAGCAGTCGCCGGCCCCGCTGGGTGGGCCGACGACGTTCCGCTGAGCGGGAGTGACGCGGGTCGGAGCGCGCAGCATGGTCCTCTCGACGACCGAAAGGGGCTGTGCGCGCCCGCTCTGGGCATCCGGGGGATCGTTCTGCGCGGGGCCTTGCCCTGGGGCCTCGATCTTCGGGTGACTGCGGGCGTCCCGGTGCGGTGGGCGGGAGTGCGCAGGATGGTCCTCTCGAGCGCCGAAACGGGCCGTACGCGCCCCGCTCTGGGCATCGGGGGGATCGTTCTGCGCGAGACCTTCCCCCGGGCGACCTCAAGCTTCCGGTGACTGCGGGCGTCCCGGTGCGGTGGGCGGGAGTGCGCAGGATGGTCCCCTCGAGCGCCGAAACGGGCCGTATGCGCCCGCTCTGGGCATCGAGGGGACCATTCTGCGCAGACCCCCCCTCGGCGTCGGCCACTCGAACCGACGCGACGAGCCCGGACGAGGCCGGTCCGTGGACGCTGTCAGCGGGCGGGCGCGCGACCCAGCTCCGTACGGGCCTCCCGCAGCTCGGTGACCATGGCGTCGGGCTGCTCCCAGCCGGCGAAGTGGCCTCCGCGTGACATGACGTGCCACCGCACCACCTCGTGGTGCTTCTCCGCGAGGCGGCGGACCGGCAGGCCGATGTCGTCGGGCATCGGGGCCAGGGCCAGCGGCACCGGGCAGTCCTGCTGCTCGGCGCCCCAGTCCCCGGCACCGCTCTTGTAGTAGCGGATCGACGTGGCGATGGTGCCGAAGAACCAGTACAGCGACACGGTCGTCAGCATCTCGTCGCGAGAGAGGGCGTCGGGCGTCGCGGCCCAGGCCCGGTAGCCGTCCACGAGCCAGGACATGAGGCCGGCCGGGGAGTCGGAGAGCGCCGGGGCCAGTGTCTCGGGGCGGGTCGACTGGAGCATCCCGTACGCGCTCAGCTCCCAGTCGTACCGCCTGGCAGCGGCCAGCACCTTCTGGTCCCAGGGGTCGTCCTTGTCGGCGGTCTGCTCGGTCAGCCGCTCGCCCTGCAGCAGCTGGGTCAGGTGCAGCAGCGCTACGTCGTTGGGCCGCGACATCGCCAGCGTGCGAGCGACGATGGCCCCGAAGTCGTACCCGTGGACCCAGTAGCCGGTGTAGCCCAGCCCGGCCATCAGCTCGCCCACGGTCGCCGCCGTGCGCCCGGCGTCCCATCCGGTCACCGCCCCGCCCAGGCTCATCCCCGGCAGGCTCGGGACCACCACGTGGAAGGCAGGCTGCCCCGATGGAGGCTCGGCGAGCCCGTCCACCATGCCGAGCAGCTCGGTGGACGACCCCGGCCACCCGTGCAGCAGCACCAGCGGTGTGGCGTCCTCACGCCTGGAGCGGACGTGGAAGAAGTGCAGGTCGTGACCGTCGATGGGCGCGGTGAACTGGGGCACCTGGTTGATCCGGGCCTCCTGCGCGCGCCAGTCGAACTCCTCGGCCCAGTACGCCACCAGCTCGCGGGCGACCGGCTGGGGGAGGCCCCAGCTCTCATCGGCGGCAGGCTCGGCCACGGGCCAGCAGGTCTGTCGCAGGCGGTCGCGCAGGTCGGCGATCGCACCGTCGTCGATGTGCAGGGTGTACGCAGTGGTCTCCATGCCGAGGACGCTACGAGCCGTACAGGACAGGCACCGGCCGCAATCGCGCGATCGGCGGGCAGGGCGTCCTCCAGCAGCACTGTGTACGCACCGGGGGCATCGGAGCACGCCGGGTACGGGCGCTCGCGCCGGTCCTGCAGGACGTCTCCGCGCGGCGAGCCACACCGCCCCAGGTCGGGTTCACGCCGTGTGCTCGCGCCTCAGATGGACGTCTGCACGCAGGACGGGTGAACGCGCCCACGATCACGGGCGCACTCGCCGGATCACGGCATAGCTGCCGGTTCACGCCGCACCTGCCGCAGCCACACCGCGTCCATCTTCGGCCGGACCCACCTGGGGCGCCGCACGAGCCGTACGCCGGAATGACCGCACCCGGCGCGTGGTCCACAATGGTCCCCGTGACCGAGGGGGAGACGACGCCGGACGACGCTGGCAGCACCGCCGTGACCAGGCGCAGCGCCCGCCGCGCCTCGCCCCGGCGCCGTGGTCCCAGCGTCGTGACCATCATCGGGATCCTGCTCATCGTCACCGGCCTGGCCTCACTGGGATGGATGGGCTACCAGTACTTCGGCACCAACGGCCCCTCCCGCGAGGCAGCCGCCGGAGAGGTCAGCGACCTGAAGGACCAGTGGTCCAAGGGCCAGGGAGCCGATGTGCCCGGCCCCGCTGCGACGCCGGCTCCCGGCTCGGCCCAGCCGACCGCGCAGAGCTCCGGCTCGTACACGCGTGAGCAGCTCGACGCCGCCATGGCGATCCTGCGGATCCCGGCGCTGGGCGCCACGTACGAGGTGCCGGTCATGAGCAGCATCAGCGACTACTCGCTCGCGCGCGGCGTCGGCTGGTACCCGACCACCGCGCTGCCTGGCCAGGTCGGCAACTTCGCGCTCGCCGGCCACCGCATCACCCACGGCGAGCCGTTCGCCCGCCTGCTGGAGCTCAAGCAGGGTGACCAGATCGTCGTCGAGACCAAGCAGTACGTCTACACGTACGTGCTCGACCAGGAGCCCGCGAAGCTCACGGTGAAGGACGTGGACACGTGGGTCATCGACCCCGTACCCGGCAAGAAGGACGTCGCGCCCACCCAGGCGATCATCACCCTCACCACCTGCCAGGATCTCTTCCACTCGCCCGACCGCTCCGTCGGTTTCGGGCACCTCGTCGACACCAAGAAGAAGTAGGCGTATGACCGACCGCGACGCACTGATCCGTTTCGTCCAGGACCTCGCGGTCGTGCACGGCAGGGTGACCCTCGCCTCCGGCAAGGAGGCCGACTACTACATCGACCTGCGCCGGGTGTCGCTCGACGGCGCCGCCTCCCCGGTCGTCGGGCGGGTGATGCGGGACCTCACGAAGCACCTCACGTACGAGGCCGTGGGCGGCCTGACCCTCGGCGCCGATCCCGTGGCCACCGCGATGCTCCACTCCGCGGCCGCCGACGGCGAGCGGCTGGACGCCTTCGTCGTCCGCAAGGCGGAGAAGGCCCACGGCATGCAGCGCCAGATCGAGGGCACCGACGTCGCCGGCCGCAAGGTGCTGGTGGTGGAGGACACCTCGACCACCGGCGGCTCGGTGGAGACGGCGCTGGAGGCGGTGCTCAAGGCGGGCGCGGAGGTGGTCGCGGTGGCGGTGATCGTCGACCGCGACACGGGCGCGAAGGAGCGCATCGAGGCGCACGGCGTGCCGTACCTGTACGCGTTGTCCCTGGGTGACCTCGGCCTCTGACGCTAGGCTGACCACCGACTCGGGCACCCTGCCCGGCTACGGAGGTCTCTCATGAGTGGTGGCACCATCGTCCTCATCGTCCTTGTGCTCATCGTCGTGGCGATCGCCGTGTACGGCGTGAGCGCGTACAACAGCCTGGTCAGGCAGCGGAACCTCGTCGAGGAGTCCTGGCGCCAGGTGGACGTGGAGCTGAACCGGCGCTACGACCTGATCCCGAACCTGGTCGAGACGGTGAAGGGGTACGCCCGGCACGAGAGCGGCACCCTGGAGTCGGTCGTCAAGCTCCGCAACCAGGCCGCGTCGATGGCCGGCGGCGCCGAGCCGAGCGAGGCTCGTGCTGGCGTCGAGGAGCAGCTGACCGGCGCCATCCGCCAGCTGATGGTGACCGTGGAGGCGTATCCGGAGCTCAAGGCGAACAGCAACTTCGTCGAGCTGCAGAAGCAGCTCACCGAGACCGAGGACCGCATCGCCGCGGGCCGTCGCTACTACAACGCGAACGTGCGCAACTACAACACCCGCCTGGAGTCGTTCCCGACCAACCTGATCGCCAACATGGGCGGGTTCAAGCGGGCCACGTACTTCGAGGTCAACGACGCCCAGGTCCGTCAGGCTCCGAAGGTCAGTTTCGGCGACGACACGGCGACGGGCGCCGGTACGACCGGTGGCGCGACCGAGGCTGCGAAGCAGATCCCCGCGTACGAGACGCCGAACTACTCCGTGCGCGGCGGGGTGCAGGACGACGTGGCGGCCGGCGACCCGTCGGTCACCGGCAGCCAGTTCGGCTACCAGGCGCCCGTCGCCGAGCCGCAGCCGGTCACCGAGCAGAGCGGCCCGCAGGCGGCCCCGGGCTACGGGCAGGCCTCGCCGCCGTACGGCCAGGGGAGCACGTACGGCCAGGGTGGCTACGGGTACGGGCAGAGCTCGCCCGGGCAGGGCAGCGGGTACGGCCAGGGTGGTCAGGGCCAGGGTGGCCAGACCCCTGGGTACACCCCGCCTCAGTAGTCGTTGACGTCAGAGCCCCTCGCCAGCAGGCGGGGGGCTCTGTCGTTCCCACGGACTTGGAGGCGTCTGCTGGATGGGCCCCCCGGCCTTCAGCCGCAATCCGGAGCGGTCAGGCCACGAGCGTGGTGAAGCGCTGGCGCGCAGCCTCGCCGCTGGTCCCCACCAAGGCTCCGATAGCCGCCCATGACATGCCTGACTGGCGGGCGGTGCGGACCGCATCGATGAGGTGTCGCTCGGCCGTAGACCGTTCGGCGACCGCGGTGCGCAGTGCGGTGACGGCGGCGACGTCGAGCTCGTCGCGGGGCTGGGGTTCGTAGGCTTCGAAGCGGGCTGCGAGGTCGTCGGCGTGGGCCAAGATCTCTTCGACAGTGCGGGGCATGGTCATCACCTCAGAAACTTCTCACGGGCTCGCATCGCGTGAACGATGACGACGGCGGTGCTGCCCTGGACATAGCCGACCTCGAGGACGATGGCGGTTCGGTTGGCACCGATCAGCATCGTGAAGCCGTCGCCGAGGTCCCAAACGCGGATTGGATTGCGGTATGCGTGGAGGATCTCGTCTTCGTCGAGACCGTGCTTGAGGGCTGATCCGACGATGATGGGTTCATCCACGTCACCAAGTTACCTTGCGACTCGGGCGGGTGGAAGGGGCGGCGCCGGCCACACCTTGTCGCTGCGTCCGTCAGAGCGTGTCGGCCCGCCTCGGGGCGACCTTCGTCTGACGGCGGTGGTTGAGGAACTCGATGGCCATGGGGATCAGCGAGACCGCGACGACCAGCAGCAGGGCGGCGTCGATGTTCTTGCGGATGAACTCGATCTGGCCGAGGAAGTAGCCCATCAGCGTGACCAGCACGACCCACAGCACGCCACCGACGGCGGTGTAGGTGATGAACTTGCGGAAGTCCATCTTCGCGACGCCGGCGATGAGGGTCACGAACGTCCGCACCAGGGGCACGAACCGGGCGAGGATCAGTGCGCGGTTGCCGTACTTGTCGAAGAACTCATTGGTCTTCTCCACGTAGACCGGGTTGAACAGCTTCTGACCGACCCACGACTCCCGGGGCTTGAAGATCGGTGGTCCGACCACCCGCCCGATCCAGTAGCCGACGATGTTGCCCAGGATCGCCGCCACGATGAGCGTGACCATCACCACCACCATGGTGGTGCCGACCGAGCCGCCGTACGAGATCACCTTCGCGCCCGCCGCCGTCTCCACCGCCATGAACATGCCGACCGTGAACAGCAGCGAGTCGCCGGGCAGGATCGAGAAGATGCCGCACTCGGCGAAGATGATGAGCGCCACGATCGGCAGCGTCCAGGGGCCGGCCCTCTCGACGATGTACATCGGGTCGAGCCAGTCGGGCAGCAGCAACGGCGTGAGCGCGAGCAGTGTGGTAGGGGTCACGACTACAGGCTACCGTCGGGCTCTGTGACCCCCGATCCGCTGGTGCCTGCCCCCTCCCATGCCGGATCGGCCGCCAGCCCCGCCGGCTCGGATGGCACCGTGGACCTGCCAGGCGGTCCGTCGGCCGGTCAGCCCGCGGGGGCGGTCGCCCCCGGTGACTCTCCGTACAAGGCGTACACGGAGGTCGGCGTCGGCCCCCACCCGCAGCCCTGGCCCGACGACCCTTGGTACGACCCAGAGCTGCTCGCGACCGGCGATGCGCGCAACGTCGAGGACCGCTTCCGCTACTGGACCGTCGAGGCCATCCGCGCGGAGCTGGACACTTGCCGCCGCCCGCTGCATGTCGCCATCCAGAACTGGGAGCACGACTTCAACATCGGCTCGATCGTGCGCACGGCCAACGCGTTCAACGTCGCTGGTGTCCATATCCTCGGTCGGCGGCGGTGGAACAAGCGGGGGGCGCTGGTCACCGACCGCTACCTGCCCGTGTACCACCACCCCAGCGTCGCCTCTCTGGTCGACTGGCTCGATGCGGCGGGCGTGACGCTGGTGGGCATCGACAACGTGCCGGGCTCGGTGGCGCTGGAGACGACCGAGCTGCCCGAGCACGTCTGCCTGCTGTTCGGCTCCGAGGGGCCCGGACTGACCGACGAGGCGGTCGCCGCCTGCTCGTACGTCGCCGCCATCACCCAGGCTGGCTCCACCCGCTCGATGAACGCCGGCGCCGCCGCGGCGATCGCCATGTACCACTGGGCCCTGCGCTGGGCACCGCTCCAGGGCTGAGCATCACGAGGGTACGGACCGCTCGACCCAAGTCTCCGCCCCCCGGACGGCCGGTTCCTCGCGTGACGGGATCGCGTAGGTCGCCGTGCTGGCTGCCGTCGCTCAGGACGCTCCCGTCGAGCGCAGTTCCGCCCTTCCGTGCGCGCGGGTGGCCCGTCGGCGGGAGCTTCCTGCGCAGCTCCGCCGCGTCAGCCGGTTGAGAGATGGAAACTGGATGCCCCCTGCCTGACCGGATCGCCTCGGTCTGCGCAGGGCGTTCCCGTCGAGCGCTGATTCGTCGCTGCGTCGGTCCGATTGGCCGGTCGAGGGGATCATCCTGCGCAGCTCGGCCGCCGTCGCCTGAGGCAGCCTGGGGCCCGATCTGGCCCCCTCTGCCGGGGATCCTGCCGCCGTGTGCGCAGAGTGTTCCCTTCGAGCGCAGTTCCGCCGCTGCGTCGGTCCGATTGCCCGGTCGGGGGGCTCATCCTGCGCAGCTCGGCCGTCTTCGCCGCAGCCGGGGAGCCGGTGCGGTCCCTTCGCCGTGGGGATCCTGCCGTCGTGTGCGCAGGGCGTTCCCGTCGAGCCCGGTTCCGCCCTTCCGGCAGCCCGGTTGGCCTGTCGACGGGCTCTTTCTGTGCAGCTCGGCCGCCGGCACCGGTTCAGACAGCGGGGGAGCCGGTGTGGCTCCTCGGCCCTCCCGCCCGGGAATCTTGCCGCTGTAGCGCGTTCCCTTCGAGGGCGGATTGGCACCCCGGCAGCCCAATTGGCCCGTCGGCGGGACCATCCTGCGCAGTTGGGGCCCAGGCTCAGGCGCCGGGGGGCGCGGATGGCGGGGGAGCACCACGGATACGATGCCCGCATGGATGACGAGCTGGTCGTCGGCTACAACCCGATGCCCGCCGCCGAACGGGTGGCCCACTACGGCAGGCTGGTGCGGTCGCGGCTGCTGTGGCTGGGCGTCGCCCTGGTCGTGGTTGTCATCATCTACCTGACGCAGCGTTCCGAGCTCGACGCCACCGCGACCGTGCTGCTGTTCGTGCTCGGCCTGGGGTTCACGACGGTGTGGCTGGTCATCGCCTTGATCCTGTGGCTGCTGGCGAAGAACCGGCTCCAGAAGGTGAACCAGGTGCAGGGGATCGCCCTGCGCGTCAGCCGGACCGGCATCGAGATCGCCGGCACCACCGTGCCCTGGCCGCAGGTCGGCCGCATCGGCACCACCCGCGGCCCGCTCGGCACAGGGCCGCTGCTCGCCGTCACCGACGCTGCGGGGCAGACAACCACCGTGCCGTTCTCGTACCTCGACACGTTGCCGGGTTCGCTGGACTCCGCGCTGCGCGCCTACTCCGGCGGGCGCCGCTGGCTGGACACCAGCGGCCTCGACAACTGACCAGCGGCCGGTCAGCTGCACCACCGGTGCACACCACCTGCGCAGCTGCCCCCACCGTGTGGGCCGACCTGCGCAGCGCCTGACCAGGCGCCAGCCGGTCCCGCAGCAGCGCCTGGCCG